>Ga0307376_10000033_pt1 | contig 232471 bp, 208 predicted proteins | sample TR2MG_FD_202536 | JGI IMG/M metagenome (GOLD analysis project Ga0307376, IMG submission 202536) | Soil microbial communities from Risofladan, Vaasa, Finland - TR-2 | ecosystem: Environmental > Terrestrial > Soil > Coastal area > Acid sulfate soil | place: Finland: Risofladan, Vaasa...
TTATAAGGATTGAATCCGGCAGTCCCGTTCTTTTTAGACAGAAAAGGGTGGGAAAGGATGGTAAGGAATTTGCATTCCTGAAGTTCAGGTCGATGATGAATGGAACTGTTGGCAAAACCCATAAGAAGTACATGAAAAACCTGATTAATGGTAAGAAAAAGGACGGAGAGGTTTTTAAGCCTGAGGAAGACGAGAGGATTACACGGTTCGGAAGATTCTTAAGAAAGACAAGTTTTGATGAATTACCACAGTTCTTTAATGTGCTCGCAGGAGATATGAGTATAGTAGGTCCAAGACCGCCTATTCCGTATGAAGTCAAGATGTATAAGGATTGGCACAAAGATAGGTTGAAGGTCAAGCCAGGTATTACCGGTGCCTGGCAGGTTTTTGGAAGAAGCAGTCTGCCTTTTGACAAGTCGATTTTTCTTGATTTATATTACATTGAAAATAGATGCTGTTTATTGAATCTTTATCTCTGTCTGAAGACGATTCCAAGGGTGCTCACTTCTGTTGGCGCGGATTGAGGAGTGAAGAGTGAACCGGAGTGACGGAGTATCGGAGAAACGGAGAAGAAGAATCAGAGAAGCGATGAGGGAAGAGGGATGAGGGATGAGGGAAGAGAGAAACGGAGAACAAGGAACGAAGAACCAAGCACGAAGAATGTAAACTGTGTCAACTCAGTAAACTCAACAAACTCAGTAAACTATGTAAACTCAACAAACTGTGTAAACTAAGTAAACTAAGAATTCGTGGCTAAAAATAGGAGAGAATTATGGTTAACGTAGGTTTGGTGGGTGCTGGATACTGGGGGAAGAATTTGATAAGAAATTTTATGACTTGTAAGAAAAGCTCGCTTGAAGTAATTTGTGATAAAGATGCAGGCAAGTTGGCTAAAATGCAAGAGCTATATCCTGGTGTCAAAACAACTGAGAATTTTGGCGACATTATTAAGAATGAGAATTTGGATGCAGTTGTGGTTTCCACAAATGTGAACAGCCATTTTGATTTGGCACAGAAAGCCATGGAGAGTGGAAAGAGTGTTTTTGTTGAAAAACCGATGTCGGATACGGTAGATAAGGCTCTGAAACTTGTGAATCTTGCGAAAAAGAAAGGTGTAACACTGATGGTAGGTCATACATTTCTTTACAGCCCTCCTGTTCTAAAAATAAAGGACATCATAAAAAATGATGGAATTGGAAGGGTATATTACATCAGTTCTTCGAGGGTAAACCTCGGAATTCATCAGAAGGACGTAAGTGTCGTTTTTGACCTTGCCCCGCATGATTTTTCAATTATATCTTATTGGCTTGATGAAGTACCTGTTAAAGTGTCCTGTGTCGGTTATGATTATGTGCAGAAAGGTATTCCAGATGTTGCCTTTATTAATTTGATATTCGCTTCAGGAACGATTGCACATGTTGAAACAAGTTGGCTTGCTCCAAGTAAGCTGCGAAGGACTACCATTGTTGGAGAGAAGAAAATGATTCTTTACGATGATACGGATAATCTTGAAAAGGTTAGAGTGTTCGATAAGGGTGTTGATGTCCTGAACCCCGAGAGCTTTGGTGAGTTTCATTTGAGTTATAGGGTTGGTGACATTGTTGTTCCCAGAATAGAACCTTCGGAGCCACTTGCAAATGAAGTGCTTCATTTTTGTGAATGTATAGAAACAGGGGAAACACCTCGTTCCGATGGAATTAACGGTCTTAATGTTGTCAGGGTTTTGACAGCAGCTGAGAAATCTTTGTTCAATGCCGGTGGATTGGTGGAGATAGGGTGAGGGATGAGGGAAGAGGGAAGAGGGATGAGGGAAGAGAGAAACGGCAACAGACAAGCAAAAGTAAAAAGTGAAAAGTTAAAAGTTAAATCTAAAGTGCAGGAAGGCGAAATTAGGAAATCCCTCGACCCTGAGCTCGGGACCGAAGGGTTGGAAATTGGGAAATGCTTAGACGTGATGACTGATAACTGATGACTGATAACTGATGACTGATAACGGATGACAAGTGACTAGTGCATATTGTAAACGAGAGAGACTAAGAAAAAGAGGGAGAATATGAAGTGAGTATTATTGTAAGAGGTAAGAGCTACGAATGCAAGGAAGACAAACCTGTTAGTATACACATACCAGAATATAACATCATCATTTCGGATACTTATCTGGGGAAGGATGTAGCTATCTGGAGTAACGTTAATATATATGGAGCAAAGATTGGCGCAGAATCAAAGATAGGTTCCTTTGTTGAAATAAGAAAAGATGTTGTGATTGGAGACAGGGTGAAGATTGAACCTTTTGTCTTTATTCCCGAAGGTGTCACTTTAGAAGATGAGGTATTTATAGGACCTTCGGTGACATTTACAAATGATATTTATCCTGCTTCTGTTCTCCCTGACGGCAAACTGATTACCGAGTATGACATTACGAAAACCTTTGTAAGGAGGAGAGCAGCTATTGGCGCAGGAAGCACGATACTCTGCGGAGTGGACATTGGAGAGAATGCTCTTGTTGGTGTAGGAACAACAATTATTGAAAATGTACCCGCTGGTGCTGTTGTTTATGGTGAAAAAGGACAGTTAAGAAGAATGAAGAACAATTAGCAACTCGTTTAGCACAGACCTAATAAAATGACCTTATCATTCTTTCAGTTGATAAGGTTTTTTCTATCCTGTTTTTTGTTGACATCCCATAAAAAATTGTATAACCTCCGTTTTGTGAAACGGAGTATCGGGGAAAAGGCAAGTAACAAACGCTTCGCTGTGAAAACCAGAGGAGAGAAGAGCGAACTACAGAGGTCAGGTCATCAAGTGAGAACTAAGAACTGAAGAAGTGGGAAGTGAAAAATGAGGTAGTTCGGTCATTACATAGCAAACCAAATTGAGTATCCTTTTAATTTTTGCTCACCTCTCAGGAGATCCCAGGCACATTCGACTATCCTCTCAATTATATGTTCAATTACTTCATCAGGTGGTGAAACTGGTTCTTGTGATTTTAAATCAAGGTCACACTGGTCGTTTACATAATCTATTGCTACGGGAATTCGATACCCTCCCTTCTTATGGATTGCTATTTCTGTGGTGAAAAACTTCATATTTGTTAGTTCGGCAATTTTGACAACAATTTCTACTAATGGGAAAAGTTTAAACCTTTGCATTTCACTCATAGTAACTTGTTCGTATCCATCTATTCTCAACTCACCACTTCCCATAGCCCAGTGTGTATCCCACCAGCACGGTATTACCTCATTGAACACATAAAAAACTCTAAACCATCCCCTTCTGTTGCCAAACATAATGGGTTCTATTTTCTCTTGAAGAAGAATATTGTCCCCATTTGCATAATTTCGTGCCTTAGCCAATGCTTTTAACGTTGTCGCATCAGGGATTACACCTATTTTCCCAAATCCCGAGGAAGGTTTTATAATAAACGGAATCTTAAGATTCTTTCTTTCTGTTTCAGTAAGTTTGAATGTATTAACTGACCATTTTCTTATTACCACTGTAAAAGGAACAGGAATTCCTGCTTCCATAAGGTCATAATGCATAACTGATTTATCAGTTGCAGCTTTTGCATCATCCGGGTCATTTAATACCTTTCCACCCCTATCTTTGACAGCATAACATAGGTGAGCATATTTATCATAGGGGACTGAATAAGTTGCATTCATATCAAAAAGAAATTGTATACTTATTTTACCGGATTCCAGTCCTTTAATAATGTCTCCTATATTCCCATCGTGAATCCACAGAAAAGACATATCCTTTGACTTACACTTTTGCTTTAACCACGAGATGAATGGTTTTTCCTTATATTCCGGCCAACTAAGAGCAAAATTCCATATTATTTTCTTCATCGGATAATCCTATTCAGACTTTTTGTAAAGCAACTTTATTTTGTCATTGCAAGTAACCATTCGAGTTCTCGTTTACAAACTACCACTGTCTCTTTTTATCTTGGTAATACTCATCTTAAAAGAGTGATAAAATTTCTTTCATTGGTGCCGTTGCAACACCAATCGTTGTATCACTTCCACCATAATAGACAAACAAGGTATCATCCTTTACAATTGCGCCACAGCTAAATGTAACATTTGAAACGACACCCGTTTTTTCATATTCTTCCTCAGGTCCAAGTACAGGTTCCTTATGTCTATATATTACTTTCTCTGGATTGTTTAAGTCTATAAATGCAACACCAAGTCTATATACCCATTTTCTATCTACTGCATGATATATGAAAAGCCATCCCTTTTCTGTCTTTATAGGTGGGGCTCCCCCACCAATCTTAAAGTATTCCCAACCAGTCGTTGGGCTCATTACAATGTTATGATTATACCAATGCACTAAATCATCAGAGTATGTGACCCAAATATGGGGCGGTATCCTATGATACATCACATATTTTCCATTTATCTTCTCTGGGAAAAGCATTGCATCCTTGTTATCCACCCTTGGAAATGGATAGAGTCTCTTGCCCCAGCTCCAACGCTTGGCAAGAAAATCAGAAACACTTATGGATGTAATTGCAAGTTGAATAGATGAACATGGTTTTGACACACCTGGCACTTGCCCATAGGCTGTATATGTCATATATATTTTATCACCAATCTTTACTATCCTTGGGTCCTCACATCCAAAGCATTCCATATCGTTCATGGGGTCGGCTAGGAAAATAGGTTTATCAAGTCTTTCATCAATATGCAAGCCATCCTTCGATGATGCATAACCAATCCTTGATACACCACTCGTTACACCCCTTGCCCTATACAGGAGATGTACTTTTTTGTTTAAGTGTATCGCGCCAGCGTTAAATGTCATAACCGATTCCCAGGGATGTGATATGATTGGTTCTATTATTGGATTCTTATCATATCTTTTTAACATTTATCCTCCTATCTCATTAAATAACTTTTTATATGTTTTTGCAATCTCTATACTCGAGTTCTTCTTTAGGAAACCCTTTACTGTTGATTCAAGCCCTTTTACTTCATCATAGAAGATTATCCTAATCTTATTTAGTAGGTCTTCTTCATCTTTGAACTTCATAATCTCCTTATCAAACATCTCAACATAGTTTGAATCACGTGCAAGGACTGGACACATAGAACCCATACATTGGTAAATCGTGCTTGAAACCACTATATTGTCTGCATCTTTTTTGTTTATAAGAAGCACATCAGATGCAGATAGATATTTGTACAATCTCTTTATATCCAGGACCTCTTCCCGCAGCTCTATAGGAACCTCCCCTTTTTCCATAAAACCTTTATAAGACTTTATTGCCTCTTTATCCCTTGTTACAGTGAGGTATAATATTGGGAATTCATCTTGTAACCTTGCAATCTTTGGAACCAAATCTGCAGTGAGTTTTGCAGCAGGTCCAAACGAGAAGATAATCTTTTTATCCATTGGGAGGCTGAGCTCTTCCCTTGCTTTTTCTTTATTATAGGTTTTTATTGGATGTGCAGGATATGGTATTATGTGAATCTTTTTTACATCATATGCTGTCTTCAAAAATTTGCAATATCGCTTATCAAAGCAAACTATTGCATCCCATTCGAATTGATAGAATGAGGGGTCCTTTGATAGCCTTCCATCGTGTATTACATTTATGGTCTTTGCCTTTTTATGTATCCTATTATATATCTTACCAAGTAGGTCCTTTGGAAGCATACCTAAATCCTCTACAATGAATATATCGAAGTCGTTTGTTAAAAATGGAACAGGTTCAAGATTATTCGGTGTTGCACTGGATACGGTAAAACACCTATGGACATAGTCCTCATCCTTTCCAAATAGGTGGGTTCCGTGAAACGCATACTTATAAAATGTAAATACGATTATATCAATACCTATCTCTTTTAAGCCCTTTCCGAGTTCTTCTGTATGAAATGATGCACCGGAATCGGAGTTCCATCCTCCCATAAGTGCTACTTTCATATCGCCTCCTTTTGGTTATGATAACACATTTTACTTTTTTGTCAAGAATTTTTTAAAGTTGCTTCCTTAATAACAACGCATTGGTATGCTCAATGCACTCCATAAAACAGCTCACAACCTCCAGCTAACATCTTTAGAGGAATATCCCTTTTTTACATTGAATAAGTGAGAAGTAATTGGTTAAAAAGTGTTTGACTTTATATATTTTTGATTGTATTCTTTTGATATAGGGAGGTAGATGAGATGAAAGAAAATATAGCATTTAAACTAAAGGAAGGACAGGAAAGACTTGAGTAGAAAAAGGATTCTCTTTTTTGACCATACTGCAAAGATGAGTGGTGGTGAAAGAAGCTTGCTTCTTATTCTCGAAAAGATAGATAAAAAGAAGTTTCATCCTTTTCTTGTGACACCGCAGACCGGAGAATTCACCTACGAAGCAGAACGTTTGGGTATAGAAAGGTACTTGGTGCATATTCCGAGTTTTGTTCTTAAGCGGAAGCGGAGTAACACGGGATTATTTTTTTTGGTTTTATCTCTGGTGGCAACCATTCCTGCTATCATTTTGCTTGCAATCTATGCAAAGAAACACAGGATTTGTATAATTTATACGAATAGTCAGAAAGCGCATCTTATCGGTTTATGCGCAGGCATGCTTTCCAATATTGCAGTGGTTTGGCACTTCAGGGATATTTTATCTTCAAGTATTGCAAGACAGGTTGTCAAAGGTTTGGGATTGATATTTACCTACCGGATAATTGCCATATCTGAAGCGGTTGCCAGCCAATTCAAAAGAGCTGGATACCTAAGCAAGAAGGTTAGTGTGGTTTACAACAGCATTGATGTTGAAGGTTTCAAGAGAAAATGCAGGGAATCAATCACAAACTTGAAAGAGGAATATGAACTACCAGAAGATGCAAAAATTGTTGCCTCAATCGGTCAGATTGCCAGATGGAAAGGTCAGGAGTATCTTATCCGAGCAGCGCATGAACTTACAAAACGGTTTGATAATGCGTATTTTTTTATTATTGGAAAGAGGTTTTTTGGCGGAGAAGACTACGAAAAAGAAATAAAGAAACTGGTTTACGACCTAAAATTGGAACAAAGAGTATTCTTTACTGGATATCGCAGCGATATTCCGGGCATTATGTCCGATATAGATATACTTGTTCATACACCACAGGAGCCAGAGCCTTTTGGACGGGTTCTGATTGAGGCAATGGCGGCAGGAACACCGGTAGTCGCATTCGATACTGGCGCAGCGAAAGAAGTTCTTCCGCACAATATGGGAATGCTTGTTCCTGCTTTTGATACGAAAACACTTGTCAAAGCTATTTCAAAACTGCTTAAGAATGATAAACTATACCAAAAGACAGCTCAAAGGGCTCGAGAATATGTAAAGGAGAAATTCGATTTTCCCAGGTTGTTAAGGAGTATTGAGAGTGTCCTGTAAAACAAACGCTATCGCTGTGAATTAAATGCTACGTTGCGAACTAAGGCGTTCGGTTGTGAAGGAAGAACCAAGCACCAAGAACTAAGCGTGGGTAAACAGAGAGTATTTTTCCCTTGACTATAGTTATCAGTTTTGATATAAGAGTGCTATGAAGGTAGCATTTGTTCACGATTATCTTAATCAATGTGGAGGTGCAGAGAGAGTCCTTGAGGCTCTTCATTCTATGTTCCCGAATGCTCCTGTTTACACGTTGTTTTATGATCGGAAACGAATGCCAGCAAAGTATAGGGAATGGGACATCAGGGAAAGTTTTTTAAGAAAATTTCCATTTATTAAAACCCAGTATGAGAAGTATTTCTTTCTGATGCCTTTTGCAATCGAAAGCTTTGATATGTCCGGGTTCGATCTGGTTATTTCTATCTCCAGTGCATGGTCAAAGGGTGTAATAACATTGCCCAAGACGGTCCACATAAACTATATGTTGAATCCAATGCGATTTGCATGGAATTCATATCAGCCGTTAGTGAAAGCGAGAAGCGGACTTAAGAAAATTTTACTTTTCTTAGGGCTTTATCATGTGCGTCAATGGGATGAGAATACAAGCAAAAGAGCAGACATGATTGTTACGATATCAAAAACAGTGGAAAAGAGGATAGAGAAATTCTATGGCTTAAATCCCGTAATAATCTACCCGCCTGTTGACACTGTTTTTTTCACTCCAGATGACAGGATTAAAAAGGAAGATTTTTTTCTTATTGTGTCGAGATTACGTCCATACAAGAGGATTGATATAGCGGTTGATGTTTTCAATGAAGTAAAACTCCCTCTACTCATCGTTGGAGAGGGTTCTCTAAGGGGAGATCTTGAGAGAAAGGCAAACCGTAACATTCAGTTTCTTGGAAAACGAACGGATGAAGAGATAAGAAGTCTCTACAGAAGAGCAAAAGCGGTTATTTTTCCAACATTTGAGGATTTTGGAATCGTTCCGCTTGAAGCAAGTGCCTGCGGAACACCTGTAATCGCTTTTGGAGCAGGAGGAGCGACGGAAACAGTTGAAGAAGGGAAAAATGGTGTGTTTTTCTATCCTCAGACTCCGGAAGCATTGATGGAGATAGTGCTGAATTTCAACTCTTCAGATTTTTCGATTGAATCGGTAAGAGCAGTTGCACTGAAGTTCAGCCAGAAAACCTTTTTGGATAATTTCGGGAGAATAATTGAGAAGGTATCAAAGAAGAGGAAATAGTAGACTTTTCTCACGGGGATTGATCGTAATTCTCTTTTTTGTTTCTCTGTCGATAATCCTTTGTGATTGCAGGAAAGGTGAAGGTGAACAGAGCCAGATTCTCAAGAGGTTTTTCAATCTGCTTAATGAAGGTTCTTATAAAAAGGCGGCTTCTCTGTGCGTTGGTGACATTGACCCATATCTACTTGACTTTACGAATATTGTCAGTTTAAGGTTTATGGATAGAGTTATTGTCAAAGAAACTGAAATTACGAGTGAGAAAGCATCTTTTCATGTTTTCATTTTTCTTAAAGATGGTAAGGAACTTGCTTATTTTAGCAGGAATGAACAAGGTGAGCTTGTTGTTGGCACAATGACTCTCGTTAAGGAGACCTCAGACAGCAAGATTGAATGGAAGGTAAAATGCGATGAGTTCTGGGCGGGTTACCACTGGCATGATATTACAAGGAAAATAAGATTGAATATTATTGCCCTGACCGAAGAGGTAATCAAGTACAGGGGGAAGGAGAAATCTCTACCTGTGAGCCTGGAACAATTGGGTGGAACCGAGCTTGACAGCATCAAGAATCCAGTTACAGGCGAGGTACCTGCTTTTATTGCACAGGAAGAAGGGAAACCCGGCACAGTGAGTTTTTACTATGATAAGGATGAAGATGAGGTTCGTATAAAAGGATATGATGCAATTGGCGAAGAGATAGATTACTACATTGTTTCCTCATCTGTAAAAGCAGACAAGGCGCATCTTCTGGAATTCTTTGATGTACCACCAAGAACAATCACAACTGTTGTTCCCGCATACCCCGAAGAAGAAAGAAAAGAAGGTATAGAGGGAACTGTGTCTTTAAGGCTTTTGATTGGAAGAGATGGGCTAGTTCAGGATGTGGAAATTGCAAAGTCCCTGTCTATAGTTTTTGACAGTCTTGCTGTTACTGCAGTCAAGCGTTCTGTTTTTTCTCCTGCAAAGCGAGAAGGCAAGCCGGTTGCGGTTTGGTACTATTTCCCGGTAAGATTTGTGCTGGAGAAGTAAACGTACTACTCCGGATTTTTAGGTTTCGCTTTTTTATGAATGGTAAGTAAAACAGCAACAAGAAGGTATACAATAGTAAGCAGTATTGATGTAAGCACAACCATTCTTCCAGTCTTCACAAAAGGATACAGCGCCCTGGGGACTTGATTAAGCGTTGTAACAATCTTTCCAAACCCTTTGAGCAGTTTCAAATTCATTGAGTATCTTAGATATGAGTTCAGAGGCACAAAGAGAACGAATATCGTAAATCCCACCCATAATGCCCATTTTTTGAATGGCGTTTTCTTTAACACAACAACAATAGATAAAATGATGAAGTATATGATTGTAAATATGGTTCCAATTGAAAATGGAACTCTGGCTTCTCTGTTTGCCAAAATGAGCATATTTGCAATATCCAAAGTGGATAATGATTGGGCAACCCTGACAGTTCTCAGGAGCCCTGAAAAGAAGCCATAGGCACCAAATACGAAGATAATGCTTCCGAGTAGTGTTCCTATTATGAGCAGGTTCGACCTTGAGGAAACTCTGTAAAGAAAGGCGAGGAGAACGATAGATATGATAGTCCACAAAACTACAAGAACTGAAAATATTCCACCTGATAAAAAAGTGCTTATGCCAGCCATACATCCTCCAATCTTTCCGAAGTAATTGGGCTTTTTGAATAACTTCTTACATAAGGGTGTGTAGCAACATTGTGCTTTGAGTGGTATAGAAATATCCAGGGTGCTTCATCGACAACAATCCGCTCGACCTCTTGATAGAGTTTTTGCCTCTCATAATGGTCAATCAGTGCTGCTGCTTCATCCAGCAGCTTGTCAACTTTTGCGTTCTTATAGAAGGTTGTGTTTCCCGGTTCACCCCAGTTCTTTGAGTGAAAAAGAGGGTAGAGAAATGTATCAGGGTCGCCGTTATCGTTAGACCATCCAAGGGCAAAGAGGAGAGCCTGTCCGGTGTGAGAGCTTTTTAAAAGCTCTTCCCATGAAAGAGGGTTAAGTTTAATGTTTATTCCCACTTCCCTGAGGTGTTCCTTCAATATTTTTGCGCTCCTTAACGCATTTGCTGAATCCCTGATATTAAGCAAGTATTCGCCAGGCAAACCACCTGGAAAACCAGCGTTCATCAAAAGTTTTTTTGCTTTTTCAGGATTGAAATCGTAACCAGAAAGTTCATTATTGTATGTGGGGAAATTTGGAGGAAATATGCCTTTTGCAGGGGTTCCTCTTTCTTTCGCTACTTTTTCTATATAATCATTTCTGTTTATTGCATAGTTGAGTGCCTGTCTGACCATTTTTTCCTTGAAAGGAGTCGGTGACTTAACATTAATTCCAATGTAATAGATATCATAGATACTGAATGATTTCACATTGACAGTGTTACTTGCTGCTCTTGAAAGGAGCGTTTCTTTTCGTGCAGAAGACGGAATATCGATTATATCAAAGTCTCCATCCAAAAATCTCTCGATTGTTTCCTGCTCATCTTGACAGACAATAAACTGAATTTCGTCGCAGAATGGTTTTTTTCCGAAGTATGCATCGAATGCTTCCACGACGATTTTCTTACCCTTTATCCATTCTTTCAATCTGTATGGACCTGCACCAACGAGACCATTCTCAGTCTTCCTTGATATGCCACCACAGGAGACTCCCAGATTTTTCAAAAAAGGTATGTAGGGATGATTGAGAGTGATTCTCAAATGATTTGCAGCCATAACTTTTATGCCCTCAATATCCTTTTTCTTTCCTTTAATAAGATTTTCTGAGCCTTTTATCATATCAAACATATAGCTGTGGGGTCCACTCAGCAAATGTTTTATAGTCTTTTTCACATCCTCTGCCGAGAGCAAGTCACCTGAATGAAATTTGATGTTTTCCCTTAAAATAAAATCCCACTGCAGTCCATCTTCCGAAAGTTTCCAGGTTTTTGCGACTGCCGGAATTATGTTTGCATCCATACCCTGTTCGACAAGACCCTTGAAGATAACACTGGCGACTCTGTTTGAAGTTGCATCGGTTGTCTTTGAAGGGTCAATGTCCATCATATCGCCCGATAAACTCAATCTTAGTACTTTTCTTTTCCTCTTCAAGTGGGTTGATAGAAAAGGTTCCAGGTCTTTCTTAAACTCAATTATTTCATCTGCGAGTTTTGTTATTGCTGTTTGGGTTTTTTCACTTTCTTCGGTTATTTCGAGATTCATAAGGATATTCCCGTCAATCTTTTCTGATAGTGTCTCTTGTATTTTTATAAGTTTCTCTTCGAGTTCTGTCTGCCTTTTTAGTGTCACAAGCATTTCTTTGACAAGTTCATTTAACCTTCCCGTTGAGTTGTTTAGTTCATTGAATCCTTTGAGAATAGGTTTGAAGTCATCTTCGGTATTCTTTAGTTTTCTTGAAGTGTCACTCATTACCGTGTTGACATTTTTCATAGAGAATTTTGCCCTGGTGATGGAATCTTCTATCATTTTAAGTGATTGTGTTGATTGTCTGGAAAGTTCTTTTATCTGGTTTACTATTACATCCAAATCTTTCTTGAAGTTGAACACCCTTGCAGATTCTATAGAAGCATAAAGAGAGAGGAGATTACTCTTTTTCGAAAAGGTTTTGAGTTTGTTGAGGATTTCTTCTACAACGATAATTTCGTCTTCAAGGGAAACGAAATAGCTATCAGCTCTTTCAACGAGGAGCGCCATTCCTCTTATGATTCCAAGTATTTTTTTCGAAAGGTCATTGGTTTCAATAAAGTGTTCGGAAACGGTTTTCAATATCAGAACCAGGAAATTTGTCTTTTCAATAATTTTCTGTTTTATGCGGCTGTTTGTTTTTATCACATTAAAAATCTCTGACAGATTTTCTTTCTGTGCTTCAAAATGCTTTCTTGCACCGTAAGAGGTATCTTTTATCTGGGTTGTTAATGTAGATACCCTGAGAATATATTCCGAAAGTTTTTCGATGTTAATTGAAGCATTGTTGAAATCGTCGGTCACCTCGTCATTATCCTTGTGTTCCAAAAGCCCGATGATTTCGGACGAGTTTCTCACAAATCGGTTTATTAGAAGGGAAAGCGAACTCTGGGTCTGCTCGAGGTTTGAAATGTTTCCTGTTTCAATAAGTGATTGAACCGAAAGTTTTGCGGTATTTTCTTCTTCCCTACCCAGCGTTTCTCTCACTTTTTTCTGTTTTTCCACAGCATCGTTTATTATACTGGAAGACTGCTTGAATTTGCTGAACAAACCTTCGCTTGACTGAAGTTTTTCCTTCATACCTTCGGTATTATGTTTCACCTGTTCAATATTATGTGTGAGTTCAGTTATGAAATTAAGTGCTTCCTTGGTTTTTGCCTGGAATCTTTCTATTGTTTCTGGAACCTTTGCTGTGATTGTAAGTGATTCTTTTGTGAGTTGTGAGAGTTCTTTTGCGATGACTTCAAAGCCTTTGCCCAATTCTCCTGCATGATATGCTTTGATTCCGGCATTCCTTGAAACTCCGCTCGTAAGGTGAGAGATATTATGGATGTCTCTGATATCCGTTTCAATCTTCTTTATCCTTTCTCCCAATTCTCTTAGACTTGAAATTATTTTGGATACGGTTTCAATGATTTTGCCAAAATTTGTTGTCGCCGTGTCTAAATCGGAATACCATATCTCCCAATCTTTTTTTTGCTCATCGAGTGCAGATAGCGCTACTTCGGTGGCTTCTGCGATTATCAGTATGGATGCAAAAAGGTTATGGGTTTCCTTCTGCATTGTGCTGAGTTTCTCACTTACTTCATATTCTCCCTCGGTTAGATTGAGCAGGGCGGTTTCCCTTTTCTTAAGTGTCACAAGCGCTTCAGAGTTATAATCTTTGATGGACGCATTGTGAAGAGAAAGAGAAGATATGATTTTCTTTAAGTTCAGCGTTTCGGAGATTTTTTCTTCTGTTTTGTCCTTCATTTATTTCTTGTTCCTATTTACTTCAAGTCAAATATTTTATACTTTAATTAATTGAGATTGTCAAGAAAAATTCTCTGTTCTTTTTTGCTTGACTTTTATGTTTGGTTATAGTAAAATTTCATTCTGAAATTTCTTGGCTTAAGGTCAGCAAAAGATGAGCAAAAAACAACATGAAATCGAACTTTCTTTAAAGGGTTTATATGAGACTTATATTTGTTAAAAAGCTAATTAAACTTATGATAGAGATGGATGTTTCAGAAATTGAGATAAGACGGTTCGGAACATCCATCAGGGTCAGCAAAAATTCGAATAGTAATGCTAAAATTACTTCTGGAAACCACGAGATTGCCGAAATTCCTGAACCTGGAGCTCTGAATAAGAAAGAGATGGTTCTAAAGGCGGATAGAGCAGAGAAAAGAGATGGTATTGTCGCTATTAAGTGTCCTATGGTTGGAACATTCTATAGAGCACCTGCTCCTGATGCTCCTCCCTATGTGGAAGTAGGAGACCATGTCAGGAAGGGACAGATAGTATGCATAGTTGAAGCGATGAAGATAATGAATGAAATTGAATCAGATGTAAGTGGAGCAATAGTTGAAGTTGCTGCCAAAAACGAAGATCCGGTGGAATTCAATCAAGAACTTTTTTTGGTCAAACAAAAATGAGGAATAGACAATGAACTTAAAAAATCTTTTAGAGAAAATGGTTAGAGAAGAAGCAAGTGACCTTCACCTTAAAGCGGGCTCCGCTCCAGTTCTGAGGATTAATGGAAAGTTGATTGCTATCAAAGATGAGCCTTTAAGTCCGGAAGAACTCAGGAAAACAGCACAGCAGATAATGACCAAAGACCAGCAAGAAGAGTTTATAAGGACAAAAGAACTGGACTTTGCTATCGGTGTTTCAGGACTTGCGCGTTTTAGGGTAAATGCTTATATGCAGAGAGGAAGTGTTGCAATTGCAATGAGGACAATTCCTCCCTCAATAAAGAGAATAGATGAACTGAATGTTCCTCAGATCCTGAAGGACCTTGCCCTGAAACATAGGGGTTTGATTCTGTGCACTGGAACAACGGGTAGTGGTAAGTCTACGAGTCTTGCTGCTATGATTGAACATGCAAACGAGAATATGAGCAAAAATATCATTACGATAGAAGACCCAATTGAATTCCTTTTCCGGGATAAGAAGTGTGTTATCAGTCAGAGAGAACTTGGAATGGACACTCATAGTTTTGCAAATGCATTGAAACATATTATGCGTCAGGACCCTGATGTTATTCTTATAGGTGAAATCAGGGACAAGGATACAATGGATGTTGCATTAAAGGCAGCTGATACAGGACATCTTGTTTTAAGCACTCTTCATACATTGAATGCCAGCGAGACTATCAACAGAATAATATCTTTTTATCCTCCGCATCAGCAACAGCATATCAGGGTTCTTTTGTCAGCAACACTCATTGGTGTAATATCCTTGAGGTTACTTGCGAAATCGGATGGAAAAGGCAGAGTTCCTGCAGTTGAAATAATGATTGTAACACCAACAATAAGAGAATATGTGCTTGATCCTGTTAAGACCCTTTTGATTCCTACTGCCATCGAAGAAGGCTCTCAATACAGTATGCAGAGTTTCGACCAGTCAATAATGAAACTTTACGGAGACGGCGTTATTAGTTATGAAGATGCCATGGCAAATGTTACAAATCCCGATGAATTTAATCTTAAACTTAGAGGAATTAAGGGCAGTTCAGAAGCTGGTTGGACAGATTTTGACACGAGAGGATAGATTGAATGTTCAAAAGGGTTCTTATCGCAAACAGGGGAGAGATAGCTCTTAGAATAATAAGAGCCTGCCATGAATTAGGGATAGAGACAGTTTCCGTTCATTCTGAAGCAGACGAAGACTCACTACATGTTCGTTTTTCTGATCAATCTGTGTGTATTGGCCCTCCTAAAAGTCAAGACAGTTACCTGAAGGCTAAAGAGATCATTAGTGCTTGTCTCGTAACCAATTGCGAAGCGATTCATCCTGGTTATGGTTTTCTTGCTGAAAACTCAGAGTTCGCAGAGATGTGCGAGGCAAATGACATCAAGTTCATCGGACCTCAGTATGAGGTTATCAGGAAAATGGGTGATAAGGTTTATGCAAAAAGAGAGATGGAAAGTGCCGGGATTCCTGTAATTTCCGGCAGCAAAGATGTGATTAGAAAAACAAAAGATGGGTTATTAATTGCCATGGATGTTGGTTTTCCGGTAATAATAAAGGCTGTTTTCGGAGGTGGAGGAAAGGGAATGAGGGTTGTCAACAAAAAACAAGAATTCAGGGATGCATTCAGGATTGCAAGTATGGAGGCGCAAACAGCGTTCGGTGATGGGAGCTTATATATAGAAAAGTTTGTAAAAAATCCCAGACACATTGAATTTCAAATACTTGCAGATGAGTATGGAAACGCTATTCACCTTGGAGAAAGGGAGTGCTCCATTCAGAGAAGGCATCAAAAACTGCTTGAAGAGAGTCCATCAACTGCTGTGGACGAAAAGTTGAGAGAGAAAATGGGAGCACTTGCCATCAGAGGTGTTCAAAAGGTTGGGTATCAAAGTGCAGGAACAGTTGAATTCATAATGGATGGAAATGGAAAAATGTATTTTATGGAGATGAACACGCGAATACAGGTAGAGCATCCTGTTACGGAATTAGTTACAAGTGTAGACCTTGTAAAAGAGCAGATTAAAATCGCCTCGGGCGAAAAATTGTCACTTTCCCAGAAGGATATTAAGATAAGAGGTTGTGCAATCGAAGCAAGGATAAACGCAGAGGACCCGGAAAGTAATTTTATGCCTTCGGTAGGTAAAATAGATGGATTTCACATTCCCGGGGGACCCGGGATAAGGGTTGACACACATCTTTATTCAGGATACACAATACCAATTTACTACGATTCACTTATTGCTAAGTTAATAGCTCATGGTAAGGATAGAGAAGAAGCTATCGTTCGATTGAAGAGATCATTGAAGGAATTTGTAATTGAGGGAATAAAAACAACCATTCCTTTTCACTTGAGGTTGCTTGAAAATGAAGAGTTTTTGAAGGGAAATCTGCATACTGGCTTGGTTAACACGCTGCTCTAACTTAATATGGCTCTAATAAAATATGCAACAAAGGAAATTACCTGCAAAATAGTTTACTACGGACCAGGAAGGTCTGGTAAAACGACCAATCTGCAGTACCTTTACAGCCGAATTTCCAAACAGAGAAAAGGAAGGATTATTTCGCTTGCAACAAACAAGGACAGAACCCTTTTTTTTGATTTTCTGCCTGTTGGACTTGGAGAAATTTTCGGTTTTTCAACGAATTTTCAGCTCTACACTGTTCCCGGTCAGGTCTATTACAATGCAACGAGAAAACTTGTACTACAAGGTGCTGATGGAGTCGTATTCGTTGCGGACTCCGAGCGATGGAGGAAAGAAGATAACATTCTCAGTCTTGCCAATTTAAGGGATAATCTCAGCGAGAGAGGTTTCGATATTAAGATGATACCTCTCGTAATTCAATACAACAAGCAAGATGTTTCCGATGTTTTAGATATCCAGGAGTTAAAGAAAGACTTAAATCTGTTGCATTCGCCTGACATCTCTACATCTGCTCTGACGGGAGAAGGAGTTATCGATACATTCAGATTGATTGGGAAAATGGTTCTCGAAGATATCAGAAGAAGGTTCAGGAGATAGTTATGAAAAAGTATTCGTTCAGCAATTTTGCCATAGGAAAAGCAAATCAACTTGCCTATCTTTCAATAAAGAGAACCATCAAAGAGCTCGGAGGTGAAATAAATCCACTTTTCATATACTCTACCTCAGGATTGGGGAAAACACATCTTATGCGTTCCGTTATGGAAACGCTTGAGGATTCCAAAATTCAATGGTTGAACGGAGGTGAAATTACATCTATTCCTGAGAGGGCTGGTAATGTGCTGATTTTTGAGGATATTCATCTTTTGAAGGATGAAGAAAGAAAAGGAATGAAACTTTTCGATCTGGTAAGGGCTTATATTGATAATAAGAATCAGATTTATATGACTTCGCTTTATCCTCCTTTAGCATTGGGAATGTCAGCGAAACTCATGTCCGTGATAAAAGAAGGGTTGACTGTTCCAATATTCAAACCAAACTCCGAACTCACTCAAAGAGTGTTTCTAATGAAATGCAAGGAATCTGGGTTTGAACTTTCTCCGGATGTATTCAAATATCTCTCCAGTCTTCCTTTCTCTGATATGAGAGGGATTGAAACCGTGGTAAAAAAGATTGCTCTTCTAAAGGAAGTGATGAGTGATATTACAATCGAAAACATAAAAGATACTGTCAATATAGAGGATATACTTGGTGAGGGAAAAGGAACAGGGGAACATGAAGAAACGGAGTTTTCTGATTTTGTCGAGGATTTAAGAGAAGGATTGGGAGAAGCTGTTCTGGAGCGAAAAGATAAACATACCGCAAAGGAAGAGTATGTTCAAAAACTCTATGTATGGAGGATGAAAGGTTTCAATGTTGCGAGATTAGAAAAGGCTATGCAGGGACCACTTGATGGAATCATCCAGGCTTTTGTTTCATTTACCTCTGATATTCAAAGGCTTATTGAACTCCAGAAGCAGTATGGTGAATTGGAAGAACATGTAACAGGTGAGGAGTGTGAGTATTTCGAAAAAGAGCTTTTCAACCCTGACGCAGTCCTGGATTTAAGTAATGCACTTGCGAAAATAGAGAATAGGAAGAAAATGAAGGTCGAATATAATCAATTTCTGGACAGCGGACCTACTTCAAAGAACTTTATTATCTTACCTTCCAATAGAGAAGCATACAAAGTGCTAAAACAGGCATCCACATCTGAACAGAAAGTGAAGTTTCCTGTCTATATATGTGGAAGTAATGGTTGCGGAAAAACACATCTATTAATGGCTTTTGCCAAAAAGATGCAATCAGAAAATTTACTTAAACTTGTTTCATATATTCCTTCAGAATTTTTTATTCTCAAGATAAAGAATCTCTTGGACGAGAAAGCACGCGATAGATACATAGAAAAGTTGAAGTTGATAGATACGCTCTTTCTGGACAATATAGAAGGTTTGTTGGAACATGAAAATGGAAGGTTTGTTCTCGGAAAAATTCAGAAACTTTTTTCTCCTGAGGCAAAGAAGCTTATTGTTTCCTCCGTCTTCCCTCCTGAGGAGTTGAATCTGGAAGATGAAGCGAAAGAAGTGTTTCGGAAGGGAACTATCGTTAAGATAAGGAACATAGAAAAAGACGAAAAAGCGATCATACTTACCAATCTTTCTATCGAGTTGGGTGTTAGTTTACCTCTGGAAGTAAAGGAATTTCTTTCAATGCATCTAGGTGCAAAGATTACAGACATAAGAAAAAATGTGGAGAAAATCATAAGAAAGATTGTTGATCTGGGTGTCGAAATGACAGTGGAGAATGTGGCTCGTTGCATCGGCATTAAACTGGAACTTGCAGAAGAGTCTGCTGTGGAAACTCATAAGGTGAAAACTGAAGTTCATGAAAAATCGCTGCAAACTGACTTTGATTTAAGATGGCCTTATCTTAATGAACGGATATTCGAAGAATTCGATGCGGTTTAAAAGGGAGATTTTTAAAATAAGATTATGGCGATAAAGGGTTCACTGAGAGAGGCTGGCCTTCCGGATGTTATCCAGCTTCTTTCGATGGGAAGAAAGACAGGAATATTGACTGTTACTGAAAAGGACCATTTCGGTTCCATTACATTTTATAAAGGAAAGATAGTTGACAGTTATTTGATAAATAGAAAAAATAGAATTGGTGACATGCTCGTTGCTTCAGGTGAGATGTCCGAGGAACAACTATTGGAAGCGCTAAAGATTCAGGAAAAAACAGGCGGTAAGATAGGGACAATACTCCTGAGAGAACAGTTTGTAAGAGAGGAATCCATTCTAAGATTCTTAAGGCAGCAAATAAAAGAGACTATTTTTATTATGATGACATGGGAGAATGGCTATTTCAATTTCGAAGCAAGGTATTCGGGCATCGAAGGGGAGATAATTGCCATTGAACCGGAGAGTCTTCTCTTAGAAAGTGCAAAAAAAGTTGACGAACTTTCAGTAGTTGAACTTGAGATTCTCAGAGATTCTTCGACACTTAAGGCAATCCAACCACAAGACAGCCTCGTAACCTTGAGTAACGAGGAGAAAAAGGTTCATTGCTTGCTTGACGGTGAGAAAACCCTTGAACTTGTTATCGAATCTTCTCCTTTTGATAAATTCGATACAAAGGAAATCGTTTCTGCCCTTATCCAGAAGGGGTATTGTTCGATTGTAGAGGGAGTATCTACTCAGAGTGTGAAGGAAAAGATAAACGAACATTTGAATCTCGGGATAGCCTTCTTAAAAACCCAGCTTTACGATGAAGCGGAAAGGGAATTCAAGCACATTCTCAGCCTGGACCCTCAAAGCAATACAGCGAAGTTTTATCTATCTGTTGTACAGATGCATATAAGAAACTGGAAGGAAGCAGAAGACTTACTCAATCAACTCAGGAAGGATTTCCCGGACAACCCCGTTTTTTTGAATAATCTTGGCTTCATTCTTGTATCAATTGGTGATGAAGATAAGGCACTTGAATATTTTGAAGAGGCTTCAAGAATCGAACTCAACGGGATTCCATTTGTTAATATCGGAATAGTATATTTCAAGAAGGCGGACTTCCATAAATCAAAGGATTATTTTATGAAAGCACTTGGTGTGGATGGAAATTTAATGCTTCCTCATTTTTATCTCTCTCTTATTGAGGCTCTTTCAGGTAACTTCAAGGAAGCTGAACGCGAGATCAGATATATGATTAAAGTAAATCCGGAAATCCCGGTTCTTCACTATAATTTGGGAGTTGTTCTTGAGAAACTGGGAAGCTTCGAACAGGCAGAAGGTGGCTATAAAAAGGCGCTCAGCATTGAACCGAATTATATTGAAGCCCGTCTAAGTTTGGGAGAACTGTACTACAGATTGGGGCTTTATCCGCAGGCAAGGAAGTCTTTTGAAATGCTTACAGAAGCAGGTTTGGGAAATGCTCCTGTCTTTCTTAAACTGGGAAACATTCATTTGAAGATGGGACAGAAAGAGAGGGCTTTGGAAGAGTGGAAAAAGGCACTCAGACTTGAGCCGGATAATGATGTTGTCAGGAAAAATATCGAAATGCTGGATAATGTTGAAAGGCGAAACGAGTGAACGAGGAAGAAAAGAATTTCGAAATGTTGAAAAGTGCTATCAAAAGGTGTTTGAATTTTTTTCCTGAAAGATATAAAGAGAGACCCTTGAAAAGAAGGATTGCTGTCAGGATGAGACGGAGGAATATTACAACTTATCTTGAGTATATGAAGTTGCTGGAAGAGGACCCGGAAGAGGAAAGTTTATTGTACAAAGTCCTAACCATAAATGTCTCGAAATTCTTTAGAAATTTGTCGACTTTCGTAAAAATAGAAGAAGAGGTTCTGCCCAGGATGTATGCTGAAGCCGAAAGGAATGATAGAATAATTAAAGTGTGGTGCGCGGGATGTGCAACCGGAGAGGAAAGTTATACGATTGCCATGCTGCTTGATAGATTCTTGAAGAATAGTGGGAGTATGATTTCGTTTTCAGTTATCGGATCGGATATAGATAGTGACAGCCTCGAAACTGCAAGGAGAGGTTGCTACAAAAGTCTGGATTTCGATGAAACTCCGGAATACTATCTCGAAGAATATTTTAACAAATTGGAGAAATTTTGCGTTATTGACAGACTTAAGAAAAATGTGGAATTCGTAAACCTTGATATTGAGGAGGAAGATGTTAGACTCAATGAATTGGATCTTGTTTTGTTCAGGAATGTTCTTATCTATATGGAAAAGGGATTTCAGGAAAGGATTCTTTCGAAAATTTACAGTCGATTGGATAAAGGAGGATTTCTTGTTCTTGGAAAAGTGGAAACGCTGGTCGGAGAGACAAAAAAACTTTTCAATATCGTTGACTCAAGGGAAAGGATATACAGAAAATGTTTGATAGTGAAAAAATAAAAGTCAGGATTGCGGATATTGCAGTTGGCTCAGGGCGTGATATTCTGACTACATACGGGCTTGGTTCCTGCGTTGCGGTTATGATATACGACCCTGAGGCTAAAATAGGAGGGATGAATCATTTTCTGCTTCCCACTAAATCGACTGTGAGAAATGAGAAAAATTTAGCGAAGTTTTCCGATACAGGAATCGAAGAGTTGATAAGGAAACTCATAATGACTGGAGCGGTTGTGGAAAGACTGGTTGCCAAAGTAGTCGGAGGCTCCAATATGTTTCCAACACTTTCCAAGAATTCCATCGGTCAGAAGAATATAATTGCAGCGGAGACGATACTTAAAAAGCATTCAATCGAGATTATCTCACGGGATGTTGGAGGAACATGGGGAAGATCCGTTGAGTTTTATGTCGGTAATGGGAAGGTAATTATAAAATCTTATAAGAAGGGAGTTAAAGAGATTTGAAGGAGCGTATCAGGGTTCTCATAATCGAAGATTCCATTTTGATGGTGAATGTAATCTCTGATATGCTCAGGAGCGATCAGAGATTAGAAGTTCTTGGTTATGCAAGAAATGGAAAAGAAGGTTTAGAAAAAGTCACTTCATTCAATCCCGATGTTGTCACACTTGATATGGAGATGCCTGTTATGAATGGCATTGAGTTCTTGAAGAAGATTATGAATACCCATCCTGTTCCTGTCGTTATGCTCAGTGCTTATACAAAAGATGGAGCAAGAGAAACAATTGAAGCACTGAGCCTTGGTGCTGTTGATTTTGTTTTAAAACCATCGGGAAGTATTTCTCTAAATATGAGTGTTATCAAAAAAGAGCTTATCAAGAAGATCGTTCTTGCGGCTGGAATAAAGGAAGGAGGTCTGTTAAAACCTCACAAGGTAAAAAGCGAACATTCTCGATATATCCCCACGGATACTGAACCAAAGATAATTGTCCTGTGTTCGTCAACCGGCGGTCCAAGAGCTCTAAATGTAATTCTTTCTTCTTTACCGAGAAATCTGAATGCCTGTATTATTATAATTCAACATATGTCCAGGGAATTTACACCCATGCTTGCGGAAAGACTTGATAGAATTTCAGGTCTTGATGTTGTAGAAGCGAAGGGAGGAGAATCACTATTACGCGAAAAGGTGTATGTTGCACCCGGAGGGAAACACTTGGAAGTAACCAGGGAAGGAAGGCTTGTTCTTTCAAATAAACCTAAAAGACATAGTGTTCGACCCTCCTGCGATGTTACTCTTAAATCGCTTGCTGGTTTTGGAAGTAGGGTTCTTGCAGTTGTGCTTACCGGTATGGGCAAAGATGGTTCGGAGGGTTTATGCGAGATAAAGCGCGAGAACGGGAGTGTTGTTGTTGAAGATGCTTCGACAAGTGTTATTTTTGGCATGCCAAAGGCTGCTATTGAAACAGGATTTGTGGATAGAGTAGTTCCACTGACGCAAATTGCCAGAGAGATAATCGATTTTGCCAGATAGGTTAGTGAAACGGAGAAACGGCAACAGACAAGCAAAAGTGAAAAGTTAAAAGTTAAATCTGAACTAATGGAGATATAAGACCATGAAACACGAAAATACGAAAATAGGAAATTGGAAATTACAAGAATAACGCGACAGCAAGATTGTCATTCTCGCAAAAGCGGGAATCCAGTTGACTGCAGAAAAGTTGATTTGGTTCGATCCAAACGCTCTAAACGATATTAACGCTCACAAGGCTTTTAACGAAGAAAAGATATGGATACATTTGAAAAACTGATTTCGGAACTTAAAGGAAAATTGAAAGAAGCAAAATCTGGTGATAAGCCATCGCTTTTCGGTGATAAGGTCAGGCATGTCTGTAATCTTATTCAAAGTTACCGAAAGAGATTGGAGTCAATTGAGAGGAATATGCTTGGCTATCTCGAAGAAAAGGAAAAATCGAAAGAGTCAAGGAAAGAAAAAATGTTTGAAGGTTTTGTCCAATCGATGAGCATTTCAAGAACCGACATTCTAACATTAATAGACAAAGGATGGAATTATATCGCAACCGGAGATTATGCAAATGCAGAAAAGATACTTGAGCTTGCGCTCAGCAATGCTCCAGATAATATTCAAGTTATGAAACTTCTTGGATGGGCATATATGTATGATGAAAGGTATGACGAAGCGCTGCTCCTCTACCAGAAAGTTCTGAACAGTGTTCCTAACGATGCAATGGCGAGGAATAATCTTGGATACATCTGCTACAAGAAGGAAATATTTGGGGAGGCAATCGAGCATCTATCCAGGGTAATTAAGGAGGGAAAGGATGTAAATGCAACTCTCTATGCGAATCATTACCTTGGTTTAGTTTATTTTGAACGAGAGATGTTTGAGGATGCAATTCACTTTTTCACTGAAGCACTTGAGATTGGTCCAAATCTTATGGAAGCTAAGTATTATTTAGGATTATCATATTATGGAGAAGGTGAAAAACAGAATGCAGGAAAGATATGGAAAGAAATGATAGAAGATAATCCGAATAATAGATGGTCCGAGCTTGCGAAGAAGAAACTCAAGAAGGCTGAAGCGGAGAAACGGTTAGGAGAAAATTGAAGTGAAGATAGGCTTTGTTCAGTTTAATCCTAAATTTGGAAAAGTCGAGGAGAACCTTTACAGGGTTGAATCGCTCATCAGCGGTATATCCTGCGATCTTCTTGTTTTACCTGAACTTTTCGCTACTGGTTATACATTCAGGACAGCCGGAGAAGTTAAAAAACTCAGTGAATCTGTTTCCGGTGGCAAGACTTTGAGATTTCTTAAAAGAATTTCAAACGAAAAAAAGATTTCTATTGTGGGTGGTTTTGCGGAAAGGGATGGACAGAGTGTTTATAACTCTTCTGCGCTGTATTATGAGAGTGGAAAACATTTCATATACAGAAAGAAACATTTATATCGCCACGAGAAGGAGTTTTTTAGGCGTGGCAAAAAACCATACAGAATAGTAACGCTGAAATCAGGGGTGAAGGTCGGTATTATTATTTGTTTTGACTGGTTTTTCCCTGAGACTATCAGGGCTTTAGTACTCAAAGGTGCACAGATTATCTGCCATTCTGCAAATCTTGTAATGCCGTTTTGCCAGGATGCTATGATAACGAGGGCAATAGAGAACCGAGTTTTCATCATTACTGCAAATAGAACGGGAGTCGAGAAAAGAGGGAGGTTTGAAAATAGATTTACCGGTATGAGCCAGATTATTTCTCCTGAAGGAAGAATTCTTGTTAGAGCAGGAGAATATGAGGAATCTGTTGCAGTTGTGAACATTAACCCCAAAGAAGCGCTCAACAAGTTCTTAAATTCAATGAATAATATTTTAAGAGATAGAAGAGAGAATATGCATTGAGATATTTTTTTAACAGTGATTTCAATAAAAAGACTTGACAAAAAGGATTTTATACTCTATGATATATTTTCAATAATGTATTTTAGAATACAAAGTAATAAAAGGAGGTGATGAAAAATACATTTGAATAATTAAGGTTAGTAAACGATTACCCTGAAAGGAGGAATAGATGTCTAAAAAAATTATTCCTATAGTTTTGCTTATAAGTACAATTTTCGTTATTTCATTAGGAGCATTTACGAATACATCATTCAGAAATGCTTCCACTGCGACACTCTTAGAAGATGATTACGATATGTGGCTTGGTCCATATCCACTTCCGGACCCAGCACGACTGCCTTTGATTGACGGGGCAAGACTCTATACAAATCTGAGCAACCTGGTTAACAAAGCGGAGGAGCCTTTCGGTACTTTTTCGAGTGACTACTTCCTCATAGGTGGCTCTACCAACCCGCTTTTTAACTTTGGAAACCTTGGGTTCGTGCTTGACAGATACAATGATAAGAATCCGTGGGATACAGGACTTCTGGATAGATTGGGAAATCCCATTTATGGATTCGGTGATGTTGTTAGTGCAACACTCACAGATGATGATGGCAATGGTACATACGACAGAAGAACCGAGGTTGAAGAGACTAGAGAAACCTGGCAAGACCAGGGCAACAAGGATTTTGTGTTTGGTTTTGGAAAGGATATGAATGGCAGCCTCTTCGGTCTATTTTTCCAGATGAACAAAATGAAGACAGAAACATACGGAGCTCCTGGTGGAATGCCTGTTAACTATACACTCGATTCTACTGATATTAATCTTGTTTCGGGAGACAGAACATTTACCGAAAGCAGGTTGGGAACAGGTTCTACAATCGATGATATGACACTTAACATTTTTGGTCTTTCATTCTGGAAATATCTTTCCGAAACAAGGGCTGTAGGATTTCACTTTGGATACGGAATGCTCTCCGCAACAAGCGATGATATATGGGACAACACTGATAACTGGAATGCAAGCCCTGATGATGCAAGTATCACCGACACATATTCAATGAGAGAGACATCCGATGAAAACATTCCCTATTCAGGAAATGATATTACAGGATGGCTTTCCTTTATTTCAGACTTTAATGAAATCACGCATTTCAGGTTTGATACCTACTTTGAAAAAGCATCTTCTAAAGTAGGAAGTGATGCGGTGAGGAACTATACCTTTGTAAATAACAGGATTGCTGCAGATAATCATACAGATGCGACAAACGGTACAGAGGCAACTGGAATAACCGGAGATGGTTCCTATCAGACGGTTGCGCTTCAAGGGAAGTTCATATATGACCTTAGTGATAATGTCAACTTCGCATTTGGAATAGGGTTCAGCACAAACACATGGGATACAACAAGGGTTGAAATCAACGATTCAAGATATGTTCAAACATACGATGATGGTGATAACGAGGTAAATGACCCGGATGACTATACCGAAACTACAACCTATGCAAGTGAAATTCAGACAAAAACAACGGAAGGGTCAAAAATTATTACTTTTCCTGTTTGTGTGGAATTTCATGTGAAGACACCCCTTGTTTTCAGACTCGGTGCAATACATTCCATTAATCTTACTGAATCCACAACAAATATGGACCTTTTAAGTGCTTCTCCTGGTCTTGTTCATACAGTATACGGAGATGGAAGCATTAGTGATGTATTGATTAACAACCCCGGTATTCAGGACATTGGTTCGTCAGAGGATAACACGGACACTTACAGTAATACGAATTATACTTACGGTATGGGATATGCGGTTGGAAAGAATCTTAAGATTGACCTGATGGGATTTTCTGACCTGACAAATCTTTCTAACTGGAAAGTCTCAGCCACATTGATGTTTTAATTGGTTTATCCATAAGGAGGTGAAAAAATGTTTAGGAAAACAATAATTCCTCTGGTTTTTGTAACCATTGCGCTGGTGCTGGTTTTTGGATGCTCGAAGAGCGATAATCCTTTTGATCCCAACAAATCGGGTTACAATGAAACGGTCCAGGAAAATATTTCTTTTATCGCTGCTACGACTCCTGCTCCAAATGGTCAGATACAGGATGTGGACCCAGGCACAAGTGAAGTAGAAGGTGAGATAGACATCTGGTTTCAGGATTTTATGAATGCAAGCACTGTAACTACATCCAACATTGTCATAAGAGATACAACCAATGGGGGGGCAATACAGGGTGCTTCGCTGACATATTATCCCGAGATAAAGAAAGCAGTGTTTAGAGGAACATTTAGTAATGATGCAGTTTTCATTGTTACCGTGAAGAGTGACCTTGAAAATCAGGCTGGTGTAAAATTTGATGGGAACGGCAATGATTTCTTCGATGGTTCACCTTACGATGATTACAGATACAAAGTTTACACAGGAACAGGAAATGTGGGAAACTATGATTTTGTCCATCCCGAAATCGACTGGGTTGACCCGGGTATTTCGAACGGTGTTGATGTGCTGCCGGTAATTATGGTGCACTTCACAGGGGCAGATGTTGACACGACAAAGCTTACCCTGAGTAATTTCAATCTCGTGAAGGCATCGAATCAAGTTGCAGTATCCTGTTCACTGCTTCTTTCTACGCATAGTCTGATTGTTTTTATGCCAAAGGATACCATTGACCAAGCTGAACAATATACTGTTACCGTGAATTGCGCAAATGTTAAGGATACCTGCGGAAATGTGCTGCTTGGTTTCCAGGGTGATAACGAAGGCTGGGTTGCCAATATCGCTGATTACTCCTGGGATTTTATCACCGATATAACAGATACATTACACGATGGAACACCGCCAAGCGTGACCAGTGTGAATGCCGGTGTGGGTGAGCTTGTTGTGCGATTCAACGACGATATGGATGTTTCCACTTTCACAACCTCAAATATAAGGGTTTACAACAATTCAACAGGTCAGAACCTCGTTGGTTCCATTATGAATGAATATGATGGCAGGGGTTTCCGCTATACACTCGAGAATGCACAAAGTGGGACAACTTATGGACTCTGGGTCAGCAAAGATGTGAAAGAGGCAGCACCTGGCAACTGGAACCTTGACAGCAATGGGAACGGTGTTGGAGGTGAATGGGACGACGATTATACGACAACATTTTAATTTTTCTAATCACGAACAAGTTTAAAGGAAAGGGGGCAGGTGAATCTGCTCCCTTTTTGTTTAATGCGGGCATTGGGAAAGAGAGTGACGGAGAAAAGGCAAGGATAAAGGATGAAGCGTAAAGTAATGCACTTCGTGCTGTAAAACGGACGGCTTCGCCTGTGAACGAAGAACAAAGCACCAGGAACTAAGCACGAAGACCCAAGACATAAGACCAGAAGAATAAAGCTATCATTATGATTTCGGATAGAGAATTGATTGAACAAGCAAAAAATGCAAGCAAGTATGCCTATGCACTTTATTCCGGATTTCCGGTGGGGGCTGCACTACTTGCGAAAAGTGGCAAGGTTTATACCGGCTGTAATGTCGAAAATAGTTCCTATGGGCTATCTATGTGTGCTGAGCGAGTTGCAGTGTTCAAGGCAGTATCAGCCGGGGAGAAGGAGTTTGTGAAACTTGCGATAATCGGACCTGAAAACAGAGAGATTCTCCCTTGTGGCGCCTGTAGACAGGTGCTTTTTGAATTTGCTCCGGATTTGATTATAGTAACACTTGACAATGATGAAGTCAGGAGTTATTCCTTGAAGCAATTGCTGCCGGAAGGATTCGGTAAGAAAGACCTCAGACATAAGACTTAAGACATAAGACCGAAGACCAACGAGGAAAGGCAAAACAACAAAAAGCGTATCGGAGAAACGGAGAGAACAGTTGAATTGGTTGAATTTGTTCGATTGGTTGGATTGGTTGACACCTTACGCTCAGCACGATGCTAACGATCCAAACGCTCTAAACGTTCAAACGAACTAAACGAAATTAGAAATTACACAATTACCTAATTACGAAGTTGAATGATTAAATAACGCAAGGCAAATATACAGCGAAGCGAATATACGCAGGAGGCTAATAACAATTGAGAGATGACCATAACCCAATGACTACTAACTGATGACTAATTACGAATAACGGATGACGAATAAAATGAACGAAGAAGAACGAATTCTTGGAATTGACTATGGAACGAAAAATATCGGTATTGCAGTAAGCGATCCTCTTGGATTGTTTGCATCACCTTTGGAAACGGTAAAGAGAGGGAAACTGGAGAAACGAATCGAAGAGCTGATTTTGGTGTATCCAATAAAGAAAATCATAATAGGTTATCCTTTGAGAACTGATGGTAAGGTGGGTAAGAGGGCAGAAGAAGTCGAGGAATTTGCAGCGGCAGTTCGAGGTAAATTCAATATAGAAGTAGAATTATGGGATGAGAGATATTCAACCGTGGAAGCAGAACGGATAATGAAGGATGCAGGCAAAAGCCCGAGTAGAGAAAAACCGAAGGTTGACAGGATTGCCGCCGCCGTTATTCTTCAATCCTATCTTGATGAGAAACGGGGAAATAAACCAAATAAATAATGAATTCGAAAATCAAGAAGACTCCAAAGTTGTTATTTGTTCTTCTCTTGATAGTCAGTTTTGCGGGTATTCTTTATAATGCTGTCGTATTCATCAAATATGGAAGAAAATCAGGTGGGGAGAATGTTACAGTAATTGTTCGGGATGGAATGTCTGCAAGGCAGATAGGAGAAATGCTTGAACAGAAAGAAATAGTTGCATCAGGAAAAAGATTTGTTTTGATTGCGAAGCTGACTTCAAGAGAAAAGAAAATCAAGGCAGGCAGGTATGTTTTTAAAAAAACTGAGGGAGCAAGGTCTGTCCTGGCGAAGTTGGTAAAAGGCGAGACCAAAACCTTGTTAGTTACCATACCCGAGGGCTTGACGATAAAGGAAATATCGGTAATACTCGAGAAGTCACTTGGAATCGACGGGAAGAAATTTCTCCGACTCGCTAGTAGCAAAAAATATGCAGCGAATATGGGAGTGACGGGAAAGAATCTGGAGGGCTTTCTTTTTCCGGACACTTATGAATTCAATTATGGTGTAACCGCAGATGAAGTTGCAGAAAGGGTTGTCAAGAAATTCTGGAAGGTTTTCACAGATTCTCGGAAAATACGAGCGGAAAAACAAGGTTTTACGGTAAATGAGATTGTTACACTTGCTTCGATGATAGAAGAGGAGGCAATGCTCGACAGAGAAAAACCTATAATATCACAGGTTTATCACAAGAGGCTTAAATTGGACAGAGCCCTTGAATGTGATGCAACCGTTCAATATGCACTGCCAAAACATAAGTCAAGGCTTCTGTACAAGGATTTGAAAGTGAAATCTCCTTATAATACTTATATGCATAAAGGTTTACCACCCGGACCAATTTCGAATCCAGGTAAGGAAGCAATTATTGCAGCACTCTATCCTGCGAAAACGAATTATCTTTACTATGTTGCAAAGGGGGATGGTTCGCATATTTTTTCTCTGACGGCAAAAGAACATCAAAAGGCAATTAGAATGTTGAGAAACCAGTAGAGGTAAAGGTGGAAATTTCTTGACAAACTGACAGAAATGGTTTATTTAAGGGAAAAATGAATGCAAGTATAGAAGGAGGTTTGATATATGAAGATTGTTGAATGTGTTCCGAACTTCAGTGAAGGACGAGACAAAGAAAAGATAAACTTGATTGCTAGTGAGATCGCGAAAACAAAAGGGGTAACGCTTCTTGATGTTGACCCAGGGGAAGCGACGAACAGAACTGTTGTAACATTTGTTGGAACACCTGAAGGTGTCAAAGAAGCAGCATTTATGGCGATTAAAAAAGCTTCGGAAGTGCTGGATATGAGTAAACACAAGGGAGCACATTCGAGAATGGGTGCAACTGATGTTTGTCCGTTTGTTCCGGTTTCTGGCGTTACAATGGAAGATTGTGTGCAGATTGCAAACGAGCTGGCAGAAAGGGTTGCGAGTGAGCTCTCAATTCCTGTTTATCTTTACGAGGAGGCTGCAAAAAAACCTGAAAGAAGAAACCTTGCCAATGTCAGGAAGGGAGAATATGAGGGATTACCAGAGAAACTGAAGGATTCGGAATGGAAACCAGATTATGGAGAGCCTGTTTTAAATAAGAAGTCAGGAGCTACTGCCATAGGTGCAAGAGAATTTCTTATTGCCTATAACATAAATCTCAATACGAGGGATAGAAAACTGGCGCATGAGATTGCACTAAGCATACGGGAAGAGGGAAGAGCAAAGAGGGATAAGCAAGGGAAAATCATAAGAGATGCAAAAGGGAAAGTGATAAAAACTCCAGGTAAACTCAAGGCTGTGAAGGCTGTCGGTTGGTATATAGACGAATATGGTATTGCTCAAGTTTCGGTTAATCTGATAAACCACAAGATAACTCCGCTGTTCGAGTTGTTTGAAGAATGTCGCAGGGAGGCAAGGAAAATTGGTGTTAGAGTTACAGGAAGCGAACTTGTGGGTCTCATTCCAAAAGAAGCAATGCTCGAAGTTGGCAGATACTATCTTGAAAAGCAAGGAAAGTGTCCGGGAGTCCCGGAAGAGGAGTTGATAAGAACCGCCGTGGTTTCTCTTGGAATGAATCAATTGTATCCGTTCAAGTCCGAAGAAAAAATCATAGAGTATACCATAGCGAAGAAACAACCACTTATAAGTATGAACCTAAGAGAATTCTCAAATGAACTTTCAACGGATTCTCCTGCACCCGGTGGAGGTAGTGTTGCTGCCCTTTCAGGTGCACTTGGTTCTTCTCTTACATCAATGGTAGCTAACCTGACCTACGGGAAAAAAGGATATGAAAAGGCAAAGAGACTGATGGGAAATCTCTCGGAGTCCTCTCAGGAATTGAAAGATGAATTTCTTCTGTTGATTGAAAGGGATACGGAATCTTTCAATAAGGTTATGGATGCTATGAGACTCAAGAAGAAAACACCCAAAGAGAAAAAAATAAGAGAAGATGCTGTCCAGCAAGCTACAAAGGATGCTACTCTGGTTCCTCTTCGGATAATGCGAAAATCCATAGATATTGTGCATCTTGCGGAGATTGCAGAAAGACGGGGAAATCAGAATTCTGTGAGTGATGCTGGCGTTGCTGCAATAATGGCGTATGCTGCATGCGAAGGTGCATACCTCAATGTCGTTATAAATCTTGGAAATATAAAGGATGAAACATTTAAAAAATCCACGAAACAAGAAGCAGATGAGATATTGAAAGAGGTGAGAAGTAAGGCAAAAAGGCTCATAAAAAAGGTTATTCGGAAGTTAGAGGATTAAACGCTGCGCTTGTGTCTGCGTCTCTGTGGTAGATTGTGTTATTCGAATTCGGCGAATTTCTGATTTGTTTTCCTGAGTCTTTTTATGAGGGTAAAGACGAGTGCACCTATCATTGGGTCGTCTTCTATCTCTTTTTTGAATTCGTTTGTATCGAGGGTAATGAGTTGCGTTTCCGTTATTGCTTTTGCTGTCGCCGAGCGGGGACTTCCATCTATGACTGCCATCTCACCAAGAAAATCCCCTTCTTTAAGGATTGCAAGAACCCTTTTTTTTGTTCCCTCTCCCTTTGATATTTCTATTTCACCATCTTTGATGAGATATACGGAATCAGGAGGGTCGCCATCTCTGAAGAGGGTATCTCCAGGTGCAAGAACCTTTTCAATTCTACTCATATTATTTCCTTTTTCTTGTTGGACTTCTTACTTCCCATTCATATACTATGGGAGCAACAACGAAGACCGAAGAGTATGTTCCCACAATAATACCAATGAGCAGTGCCAGAGAGAAGTCGTGAATCACTTTGCCACCGAGCAGGAACAGAATGAGGAGTGCGACGAAAGTAGTTAGAGATGTGATAATTGTTCTTGACAGGGTCTGATTTATACTTTCATTGATTATTTGGTCGAATCCTTCTTTCCTCAGTCTCTTGAGGTTTTCCCTTATTCTATCGGATATAACAATTGTGTCATTTATCGAATAACCGACTATGGTTAGAATAGCAGCTACTATTGGAACAGTGAACTCCTTTCCCATAATGGAAAGTATACCTATCGTAATTATGACATCGTGGAAAAGAGCAATTACTGCTCCTATCCCGAATCTGAATGTAAACCTGAAACTTACATAGATAAGTATAGCGAACATCCCAAGAAGTACGACCCACAATGCCTTCCATTGAAGGTTTCTTGAGACTGAAGGTCCAACCATTTCTTCCCTGTCTATTCTTAAGGGATTATCAGGGAATAGTTCTTGCAACTTGTCTTTCAGAAGAGCACCGGAACCAGATGTGTCTTGGTTTGAGGGAGGAGCAGAATCTTCCAAATTCGTCTCTGCTCCTTCAGGTATTGTTATGCCGTTTTCGGAAATATTTACCGTTATCTCTTTTGAGTTGCCCCAGTTTCCATTGGAATCCTTTGCTCTTATGTATATTTTGTGGGAGGTTTGAGGTTTCCAATCCTCGGTAGGGACGGTTGAAACAGCTTTTTCGACTGAACTATCGAAGGCATCTATGCTGCTCATTTCAATGCCATTACCTTTTTCACCTAAGGAATCTAAAAAGAATTCAACATCTGTAATTGTTCCGTTTCCCGTTAGTTTATCAGAAGCGGTAACTTTAAGATTAAGATTGTTTTTTTCTTCAACCTGTATGTTTGTTTCTATTATTCCTGGGCCTACTGTGTCGGAGACGAAACTCTCATGAGCAACGGTTTTTATCAAGAAGTCGTTTGTAGTTCCAAACTTTTGTATCGTTGCTTTTGAATACCCAAGGTTGGTTAAGGCTTTCCGCACCTCCGCAGTTCGGATGGGTTTCTCGAAATGCAGCTGGATTAGAGTTCCTCCTGTAAAGTCAATACCATAATTAAGTCCCCCCCTGATTATCAGGAAAACAACTCCAACGAGAATGAAAACACTGGACAGTATGAAGGCTTTCTTGCGTGCATTTATGAAATCGAAATGTGTTTCTTTAAGTATTTTGATCATTTATATCTCCTATATAGAAATCCTTTTTATTCTTAAGTAAGTGAGAGCAAAGTCAAAAATCATCCTTGTTACAACGATTGCTGTGAAGAAGTTTGCCAGGATACCTATTCCCAGTGTTACTGCAAAACCTTTGATAGGTCCAGTTCCGAAGAAATACAATATGAGTGCTGTTATAAAAGTTGTTGCGTTTGCATCGAGGATTGTGACAAATGCTTTCTGATAGCCGGAATCAATAGCCGAACCCACAGTTTTTCCGCTACTTAATTCTTCTCTTATTCTTTCAAATATCAGAACATTTGCATCTATTGCTGCTCCAATAGTCAGCACAATTCCAGCAAGTCCAGGTAGGGTCAAAGTAAATCTGAAGGCTGATAAGACTGCAAGAATGAAGAGAAGATTAAGCGCAAGAGCAAAATCTGCAACCAGACCTGACAGACCATAATATATTAGCATAAAAAGAATAATTATGCCACCGCCAATAAGAATGGACTTTATTCCGTTTCTTACGGAATCACCTCCGAGTGAAGGACCAACAGAGCGTTCTTCTATGATTTTTACCGGGGCAGGAAGAGCACCGGCTTTCAAAATCACAGCAAGGTCTTTTGCTTCATCCGTTGATGAATTTCCAAGAGTTATCTCGGAACGTCCACTTGGTATTCTTTCCCTTACGACAGGAGCTGATTGAATGATATTATCCAGCACTATTGCAATTCTTCTACCAACATTGGCACCCGTGATTGCAGCCCATTTACTTCTTGCCTTTCTTGTCATCGTAAGGTCAACCTTCACACCCATTGGGTTATTTGAAGTTCCAATTCCCGCATCGGCACTGAGGATTGCTGAACCTGTTAATACCGGTTGAGCGTGGACAAGGTGAAGGGGGAACATTTTTCTTCCCTCAACCTCCTCTGCTTTTCCCCAGAGAAATGTTCTTTCGTGCGGAATCAAATTCTTAATATCTTTTCTTGCAAAATAGTCGTCTACGGTTTTCTTGTAATCGTCAAGAACATAAAAGTCATTTCTTAATACTTCTATATTGGAAAGAAGTGGATTTGACTCTAAACCTTCGGAGTCGGGAGAAATGGTCTTTGATAGGTATTCATCGATTTTTGTAAGAAGGTTTTGCTGCAAATCCTTGTTTTCAACCAATCTGAATTCCAAAAGTGCAGTTTTTCCTATAATTTCCTTTGCTCTTTCTCTGTTCACGACACCTGGCAACTGTATTAAGATTCTATCATTTCCCTGTTTTTCTATTGTTGGCTCTGATACTCCAAACTGATCTACACGGTTTCTAATGATTTCTAATGCCCTATCTGTTGCACCCTTTTTCTCTTCATCCGAGAGCTTTGACTTGTCTACTTCAAGGACAAGATGCATTCCACCTTTTAGGTCCAAACCAAGATGAATCGCTCTATTAGCGAGTGTTTTCCTCTGGTGTGGATCGAGATTTGCCAGGTCCTCTTTTGTCATATTAGAATAACGAAAAGTGTAGGACAATTGAAATAAAGCTGCTGCTACAACAATGAAGAAAAAGATGAACTTCCATCTGAGATTTTTTTTCATTAATTAGACCTCCATCCAAAACATTTCAGAATCAATAAAATTGGAATTAGGAAAATCCAGTAAATGCGATTCTGTCAATACGAGATTGACACGCAGCGAACTATGCGGTTCACTGCTCGCAATGACGGACTTCACTGACCATTTACGTCTGAAAATTAACATTTAATTCATACCTTTAAATTACTTTTCTATTTGACGGGGTTTATTTGAAAATTGGTTTCCCTTTGCCTATGATTTCATTGAGGGCATTCTTGAAGAAGTTTACCCCGCCGGTTTTTTCGAGAGGGAAAGTGTCTTTATAATACTTCCATGATTTTCTAATCTCATCGCCAATCAGATGAGCAAGATTTCCTTGTTTTAAACCGATTTCAACCTTGTCTCCATGATACAGAAGAATGTCCTTAACAAGAGAGCGCGAAAGTCTTTTAGCCTCTTTTTCAGTTTTTTGCTCCTCTGTTTCAGGTTCCTCTGTGATTGTTTCAGCTGTCGGAGCTTCTTCGGCTGCAATCTCTGTTTCTTTTGCAATTTCCTCTTCAACTGCTGTAGGTTGTGCAGTGGCAGTTTTTATTGGTTCAGGTTTTTCCTCTTTTTCCGAAATATAGGTTTGCTGTAACTTTTCCCACAATTTTGTTCTTTCACCTGTTGGTGGAACTTCTGTTTCCTTGGATTCCTCGGGGGTTTCAGCCTGAACCGCGGTGTATGTTTCGACAGGTTCTGAATCCTTCATCTGCGGTGCAAATGTTTCTGGCTGCGAAACTATATCACTATCAGGAAGGGACCCTGTTTCTTCTATTACGGGTTCAAGTTTTATATTAACAGGTTCAGTGAATATTGTAAAAAGGTTGGAACAATCAGGGCATTTTACGGACGCTCCACCTGGTGGAATTGAAGTCTTATCAACCCTGTATTTTTTCTTGCATTTAGGACACTCAACTATCATTTCATACTCCCTTCTTTTTTGCGACATATTAACTTATATGCAAACTAAAGTCAAGTAAAAAAAATCTCTCACCGAAGAGAGGCTTGTAGAGAAGAAAAAAGTTGACATAAACAATTTAGTATGATACTAATAAAGCAATGGAATGGAGGATGAAAATGAGAATAAGCCTGTTTTTTCTTGCGATAATACTTGTTGCAGTCAATCTTTTCGCGGCAAGTGAGAGCCCGATTTTTGTTCTGGTCGATAATCCAACATGTGGAAACTACTTCAGGGGACAGTATGAAATCAGAGCAAGGATGGAGCCAGCAGGAGGTGTTCTGTCAGGTATATATATTGGTATTACAGACAATTTCTCCATTGGGGTTAGTTATGGTGGTGATCATATCGTTGGATATGGTGCCGTTAAAGGTTACAAATATCCTGGGGTTGAAGTGAGATACAGAGCGTTCGAGGAAACGCTTGTTTATCCTGCAATAGCTTTTGGTTTCTGTTCGCAGGGACATGGTCCACAGATGGATGGAAGATACAGGATAAAATCCAAAGGTTTCTACGGCGTTGCGAGTAAGAATTATGAACTCTATGGGAATCTCAGTTTTCACGGTGGAATCAATTATTCACTTGAGCACAGCGATGGAAATCGAAACCTTGATGTTTTTCTTGGATTTGAAAAAATGCTGACAGATATCTACAGTTTTGACTGTGACTACGATTTTGCTTTTAATGAGGGAATTGATGAATACAGAGAGAATGGTTATTTGAATGCCGGAATCAAGGGTTATTTTGCTCCCAATATTGTTATTGAGTTTGATGTAAGGAACATATTGGAAACGGGTAGGGATGGGATAAATAGGGTGTTGAAGCTTGGCTATCTGGACAGTTTTTAGATAATCCTTATCATTTTTTCGAATGTTACTAACGAATTGAATGTTGTAAAGCTCAAAAAGACAAACAATGAAGGGTTAGACGAATGAATACAATAGCTGTAATTGGAATGTTGTGGGGAGATGAAGGTAAAGGAAAAATAGTTGACCTTTTGAGTGAAAATGCAGACATTGTAGTTCGATATCAGGGTGGAACAAATGCTGGCCATACAGTTTACTTCAAGGGAAAACCATTGGTTTTGCATATGATTCCTTCGGGTATCTTCAACGAAAAGACCGTGTGCGTGATTGGAAATGGCTGTGTTGTTGACCTTCAGAGTCTTCAGGAAGAGATACTTCTTCTTGAAAAGGAAGGGGTTGATATCAGAGGAAGACTGTTTATTAGTAATCGTGCCCATGTTACGTTTCCTTTCCACATAGAGAAAGATAAAAGCCTTGAAAAAAGGAAAGGTTCGGCTAAATTAGGCACAACTTTCAAGGGTATTGGGCCGAGTTATACGGACAAATATGCCAGGGTAGGGATTAGATTTGTTGACATCTTGAAGCGGCAAAAACTGGAATCGCTGCTCGAGTCTAATCTTGACACCAAGCCCGGTATGAGGAAGGAATTCGACATAAAATCCATTAGTGAAAATTATGCTAAAATTGCTGTTGAGCTTGAGGACTACATCATCGATACAGTCTCATTTCTCAATAAGCAGATAGACGAGAATAAAAAGGTTGTTTTCGAAGGTGCTCAGGGAACCCTTTTAGATATTGATTTTGGCACCTATCCTTATGTGACTTCGAGCAGTCCTACTGTCGGTGGAGTCTGCACGGGAACCGGTGTTCCTGCGAGAAAGATTGGCAAGGTTATAGGGGTGGCAAAGGCATATGCAACAAGAGTAGGAGAAGGACCTTTCCCCACGCAATTCGAGCAGGCTTTTGAGGAGGATTTTAGGAAGAATGCGAAGGAATATGGTGCAACTACAGGGAGACCAAGGCGATGCGGATGGTTTGATGCGGTTGGAGTCGGATACTCGAAAATGATAAATGGGGTGTCCTCAATTTCTGTTACAAAACTGGACTGTCTCTCAGGTGTTGATAAAATAAAAGTTTGTGTTGGTTACGGAACAGAAGAGAAAAATGGAGGAACATTGTTCCCTCCTGATGCTGCAGACCTCGCGAAGGTTAAACCAGTTTATGAGGAATTTGAGGGATGGAAAGAAGATATCAGAGGAATAAGTTCAGAAAGAAAACTTCCATCGAATGCAATTAAGTATCTTCGGGCTCTGGAAGAGATTCTTAAAACCGACATATCTATTATTTCAACTGGTCCAGACAGAAAAGAGACTATTCTTAGAGGAAAACTTTGGTAGTTCGGCTGTTGTGAATATACTTGTTATCAATTGGCAAGATAGGAAAAACCCCAATGCAGGTGGAGCAGAGGTTCATCTGCATGAAATTTTTGGAAGGATTGCAAGCTGGGGGCACAAAGTTACCTTACTTGCTTCGGGGTTTCCAGGTGCTAAGAAGAACGAAGTTCTTGATGGAATCCGTGTGATTCGCAAAGGGGGAAGGTCGGATTTTAATTTCTACGTACCTTTTGGTGCTAAAGAGATTGTAAGAAGAGAAAAACCTGATATTATTGTCGAAGACCTGAACAAAATTCCTTTCTTTTCTCCTTTATATATGAAGATTCCTGTTGTTGCAATACTCCTGCATCGTTTTGGGAAAAGCATATTTACTGAAACTATATTTCCTTTCGCTATGTATGTTTATATTGCAGAGTCAATGGTTCCCATAGTTTACCGAAATATTCCTTTTGATGTTATATCGGAAAGCACAAGGGATGACCTTGTTTCCTCGGGTATTTCCCCTGAAAATATCAGCCTACATTACTGTGGTATAGATAGAAAAGTGTATAAGCCTGACAGCAGGACAGGAAAGAAGTATTCAATCACATTTGTTGGCAGAATAAAGAGATACAAGAGTATAGACCACCTGCTCTATGCAGTTTCAAAAATTCGTGACTCATTTCCGCACATAAAAGTTGCCATTGTCGGCGATGGCGATGACCTTGAAAGACTGAAGGGAATTGCTTTGAAGCTCAAAATCGAAGGGTGCATTGATTTTACGGGTTTTGTTTCACGGGAAGAGAAAGTAAGAATACTCCAGGAATCAGAGATTGTAGTAAATACTTCCTTAAGAGAAGGATGGGGGCTGACCGTTATCGAGAGCAATGCTTGTGGTGCTCCTGTTATTGCAGCCGACTCGCCAGGTCTTAAGGATTCAGTAAAAAATGGTTACAGCGGATTACTTTATCCTTACGGAAATATTGAGGTGCTTGCTTCCTCTGTAATAAGGCTTCTTAGAGACAGGGATTTGCTCGCAAAGATGCAACATAACGCGGTAGGATGGAGTGGAGGATTTGACTGGGATAGGGCAGCAGAAGGTTTGCTCGGGATACTTAAAAAAAGTATACGGCATGAAATTTAAGCAAGTATTTTTTATAGTAATTAGAATAACTCTGGGTATTGCCCTTTTATTTTTCCTTTTATGGAAAGCAGATGTTCAGAAGATTACAGATATAGTAAAGCAGGTGAATATCTTCAGTATTCTTGTTTCGATAGTCCTCTTCCTTTTCGCTCTGGTGGTTATATCTGTCAGATGGAGAATTCTATTGAAAGCTCATTCGGTAAATATTCCTTTCGGTAAAAGTCTATCTTATTACCTGGTGGGATTCTTTTTCAATAACTTTCTTCCCACTATCCTCGGGCTTGATATGGTGAGAGCGATATATGTATCCAATAATTATGGGAAGAAGGCTGAATGTTTCGCTTCTGTTATAAGTGAAAAGATGATTGGTTCACTGGCAATACTCTTACTTGGAGTTTTTTTCCTTCCACCATTTATCACCAAGGATATTAATATATTGTATATCTTTATTGGTTTCTTGGTCCTTGCTATTGTTTTTATGACTGGAGTGTTTTTCTTTCCCCACAGAAAGAGGTTGAAGAAATTTCTGTGGATAACCAAACCCAGGATACTTAGAACTTTTAAGAACAAGGTTGCAGGGCTGTATGATGCAATGTATTACTATAGAAACAGGAAAGGGATAGTTTTTCAAACACTCCTTCTATCGTCAGTTTACCAATTGATTTTGTTCACCATGGTCTTTTTTATTGCGAGGGCAATTTCTGTTTCCATTCCCTTCTATTACTATCTTGCCTTTCTTCCTGTTATACATATTGGAAGTATGATTCCAATTACTCCCAATGGTATGGGCATTAGAGAAGGGCTGTATGTTTATCTTTTCAGGCTTGCAGGCGTCAGCCCATCGGAGTCCATTCTCATTTCGATTATCTTTGCGGTGATTATTCTGATAATAAGCATTTCTGGCGGCATAATTTTCATATTTGGAGTTAAAAAGAGCCGGAATTAGCATTTTTCTCTTGACAGTAAGTTCTTTTTATATTATATATTAAGTAGAGATGAAGAAGATAAAGAGGTTTAGCTGGACATTCAGTTTTAGCACACAAAGAGGTATCCATCAATTTATTGTTAAGGACATATATGTTTATACAGCAATTGCACTTAGTTGTGTCCTGTTTTTTTCGTCATCATTTCTTATATTGAGTGGGAAACGAAAACATTCTCTGGTTGCAGATTATAGAGTTCAGTTACAGACCAAGGATAAAAATATTGCGTCTATCGAAAGATTCGGGAAAGATATATCACTCTTGAAGACGAGAATTAATTCGTACTCCGAGTTTGGCGATATATTAAGACAAACGGTAGATATAACTCCTTTAAAAAGAAATTTAATTGTGAAAGGTATTGGTGGACCTACTCCTCTCGATACTCTTGAAAGCATACTCTCAAAATCCTCATATACTATTCTTAGCGATATTATGAAAGAATTCAATTTCACAGGTAATCTTGTCGAACTTGAGCAGTCTTCCTATGAGGAGGTGCATAGGAAATTATCTTCAATTATCGATTTGAAAAGGCATACACCTTCTATTTGGCCTACACATGGGTATGTTTCTTCCGGTTTTGGATGGCGTATGCATCCGATAAGCAGAAGTGCTGAATTCCATAGTGGCATTGACATTGCAAATCTTCCCGGAACACACATTTACGCTCCTGCAGATGGGGTTGTTGATTTTTCAGGCTGGCTATTAGGATTCGGAAATTACATTTCCATTGACCACGGATATGGATTCAAGACGAAATACGGGCACCTCAGAAAGATACTTGTAAATGAGGGACAAAAAGTCAAAAGGGGAGAACTCGTCGCAGAAATGGGCAGAACCGGTTATGTTACCGGACCACACCTTCATTACGAAGTTAGAGTTCTGCACAACCCCGTTAATCCTCTCGGGTACATCATAAGGGATACATTGACCTACTAAATACCAAATTAACCAAAGAAGAAAATTCTTGGAGCCCGGAAGCAAATCCAAAAGGAAAGAGAGACAAGGTTCGGGAGTTGCTACCGCTCTCATCCTGCTGCTTTATGCATTTCTCCTATTCCTACCCGGATGTATGCCTTCTACAAAGACACAGACTCCTTTGGTTGAGCAATCGAGAAAGCAATGGGAGAAAGAAAGACTTAAAAGTCTTCTTTCAGTCGAAAAAATAAACAGGAAAGATATGGCATTTCTGCTCGCATACTATCTGGATGACCTTGCACCTTTTTTCGAGAAGAATCCTCTGGTGTATTCTGTGCCAGAAGGTGTTGCGGACGATACAAAAGGGCTTAAGGAAAAGATTTACATTGACAGGGTATTGAGTATGGGATGGATGAGAAATTTCCCTGATGGAAGGTTTTATCCTCTCGATGAGCTACGGAGGTTTCAACTTGCTATTATTCTGCACAGGGTCTCGGAAAATCTGCCATTCCTGGATGATAAGGAACTTAAGGATTTTGAGATTAAGGATGTTCCATATTCTGATTACACTCATAAAGTGATTGCATTTGCAGTAGGAAATGGATTCCTGAAACTCGAGGACGGTTATTTCTTGAAAGACAAAAATGTGACAGGTTACGAAGCAGCAAGAAGCCTTTCGGTATTCAGAAAGAAACTAAAAAAGTAGAAGGGTTTTTACATTGAGCGTGAAAATTCAAAAGGAAATTGTATACAGTTTTCCGCAAAAATTCAGAGAGACAGAGATTGAGAAACTTCAAAACGAACTTTCCCTTTCAAGACCGATAATTCAAATTCTATTGAGCAGGGGATATGAAACTGTAGAAAGAATTCAAAGTTTTCTTTGTCCTTCTCTTGCGAACCTTTTGGATCCTTTTATCTTCTGTGATATGGATAAAGCAGCAGATAGAATTATTAAGGCTATCAAGGAAAAAGAACCTATCCTTGTTTATGGCGATTATGATGTAGATGGAATATCATCAATTGTTCTTGTTTTAAGAAATCTTCGCTCATTGGGAGGGGAGGTCTCTTATTATGTTCCAAACAGATTGATTGAAGGTTACGGCATCAGTGAGAACGCAATCAGAACAATCAGTGAGAGAGGATTCAAATTAGTAATCACTGTTGATTGTGGCATAAACTCTGAATCTGAAATAAGGCTTGCGAAAGAACTCGGGATGGATGTAATTGTTACAGACCATCATATTGTGAAAGAGAAGTTGCGGAGTGCTTATGCCGTCTTAAACCCAAAAGCCAAAAATGAGAAATATCCTTTCAAAGACCTTGCAGGAGTTGGTGTTTCCTTTAAGTTACTCAGTGGTATTTTTAAGAAAATGAAAAGAGATGATGAGATATTTGATGATCTCGATCTTGTTGCGCTTGGGACAATAGCCGATGTTGTCAGTATGACAGGAGAGAACAGGATTTTAGCAGGGCGGGGTATCGAAGTTTTGAATCACACAAATAAAGTCGGCATCCTGGCACTTCTTGAGAAATCGGGATCTAAGAAAGAGCATATCGGTACTTATGAAATCGGATATGTTCTCGGACCCAGATTGAATGCAAGTGGTAGGCTTGATACTGCTCATACATCTATCGAACTTTTACTTACGAATGATAGAAGCAAGGCATGGGAATACGCTACGATACTTGACCAAAAGAACAGAATGAGACAGGGACTGTGTGAAAAAGTCAGGAAGGAGAGTATCGAGATTATTGAGAAAGAAAATTACGACAAAGTAGCTGGTGGTATTGTATTAGCGAAAGAGGATTGGCATGAAGGTGTTGTGGGTATTACTGCCAGCAAGATAGCCCAAATGTATTCAAGACCTACTATACTTATCTCAACAGCAGGTGAATTCGGAAAAGGGTCCGGGAGAAGTGTTAATTCTTTTTCACTTCTTGATGCACTTGATTCTTGCAAAGAGTATTTGCTCAGGTATGGTGGTCACCGTTATGCTGCTGGACTCACGATAGACAAGGAGAGGATTGTCGAATTTCGTGAAGCGTTCAATAAGGTAGTCAGGGAAAGATTGAATGATGAAAATCTCAAGAGGAAAATTACGAGTGAAGCCGAGCTCTCATTTATAGAGATTGACAAAACTTTGCTCTCCGAGCTAAAACAATTCGAGCCTTTTGGAACAGATAATCCGGAGCCTATTTTCGTGACAGCCAATGTTGATTTTGTTGGTTACCCTAAGATTGTTGGTAATGGTCATCTCAAACTAAAAGTGAGAAGTAATGGAGTAATCATTGATGCTATTGCATTCGGCAAAGGCGATGAAGTGGGTGAGATTATTATAGGAAAAGAGATTTATAACATCTACTATTATCTGAGAGAAAATAATTACGGAAGAAGAAAAACAGTACAGTTAATCCTGCAGCATATAGAGAAGAACGCTTGAGGTCGCTAAGACGATAACTGATAACGGGTTTAAATTCTGGAAGTTAAAAGAGATTTCTGGTGTCAAATACCTTTCATTTGAAGGATGGAAGGGCGTAAAAGTTTTCTATTCAACAAGAATTGGCGGAGTTAGCAAGCATCCTTTTGATTCTTTGAATCCTCACTGTGGTAGGGGAGATAGTGCGATAAATGTCAGGATGAATCGTGAAAGATTTTTCGCAGCAATCCGAATCGATGAAGAGGATGTTGTTTTTACGAAGCAGGTGCATTCAAATATAGTAAATGTGATAAAAAACAGCAAGGAGACCTTGGTTGGAGATGGAATGGTAACACGAAAGCAGGGTGTTTTCCTCGGTCTATTCACTGCTGATTGTATTGCCGTTTTTCTGTACAGTTCAGAGTTTCCTGTGATTGGTTTGATTCATATTGGCAGGAAGGGGGCGGAAAGACATATTGCTCGTAAGGCGGTGGAGAAAATTTGTAAAACATTCAATCTGAAATCTCTTAACATCGAAGCACTATTTGGTCCCAGTATCGGTCCCTGCTGCTATGAGGTGGGAAAGGATTTTGAGAAAAGGTATAAGGCTGAATATCTGATTAAGGAAAAAAAACATTTATATCTTGATATGTGGAAGATGGTAAAAAAGCAGCTAAACGATAGTGGTCTTGAAAAGGTTTTCGTTCCAGAAATATGTTCTTATTCGAGAAGCGACCTTTTTTTCTCTTACAGAAAATACGGGGAGAGGGTAGGAGAAAATCTTGGGATTATAGGAATAGAGAAATAGTATGATACCTATTTAAGATGAAAAAAACGGGTGTTTTAGAGAAGATATGGAAGAGAACCAAAGGTGAACTTTAGGAAGTGAAACAAGTAGAAAAACTTGCTGAATTCGTATTTTACTTTTTCTTCGGTTCTCTTATTTTCTCAAATACACTTGCCCAGGGTCTTGCGATATTCCTTATTATTCTCTGGATTGTCAAATGGATAGCAACTCGGAAATTTGTTAGAGCTCCTCTTGATTTAGCAGTTTCCATTTTTCTTTTTTTTAGAGTAGTTTCATGTTTTACTTCCGTTGACAGGGCGGTGAGTTTTGAAGAATTACACAGTCGTATTTTCTTTTCTCTCATCTATTTTGCATTTACGAACCTAATGGAGAAGAGTGGGAAACATCGGATATATCGTTATATTGCAGTTCTTGTTTACGCAGGTGTAGTTTCTTCTGTTTACGGAACTGTCTTTTCTTTATTGCATCACTTTGCAAAAGCCCAGTCAACTGCAGGTGGAATTACGAGGTTTGCAGAATATACGATGATTGCATTTTGTTTTGCATTTACCCTTTCTCATAAGAGGGATATTTTTTCTTCACGGTTTGTTGCGTTTCTGAGCGTAGGTATTCTGGGAGCTGGACTCATTTTCGCTCAAGAAAGGGCACAATGGTTGGGAATTGTCCCGGTAATATTTGTTCATGGTCTGAGAAAGAAACGTTTGCTATTCGGATATATGGTTGTGGTTTTCGCAGGATTGATTTTGATGTTGAGAGCTTTAAGGGAAAGGGCTGGTTCACTTTTACATCCGTTATACAACAGCTCTGGGCGTCTTACGATCTGGCGTGGCGCAAGAATGCTACTATTAAAGAGACCGATCCTTGGTTTTGGCCCTCGAACCTATTCTGTTATTTCTCCTTTTTTAAAAGATAGGGGTTCATGGCATTCAGATTACTTGCAGATATATTTGGAAAGTGGAATTCTGGGATTTTTAAGTTATGTTTTTCTTAGTTTCATGCTTTTTGCTCGGTGTATTAAAATTTGTAAAGGTGAAAGGACGAAAGATATAGGTTTTGCCATTCTATTTGCTCTTGTTGCAATGTATATGGTGAGTTTTTTTAGTGGACATATGCAGGAGCCAGTCATCAGTCCTTTGTTTTTCTCTCTTATTGGATTTGTTTCTGTTCTCAGTAAAACAGAAGAATTGACGGTAAAATAGAACAGGAAAAGGCTTGACATAAAAAACAATTATTGTTATGCTTTAGTCCTTAAAGTAAAGAGCGCTGTTATTGCTCTTTGATGTAAACAATGTATAAATTTAGGAGGTACTATGGTGGATGTTTATAAAAATTTCATAGATGGGAAGTGGGTTGAATCCGAGTCAAAAAGGACTTTTGAGAATAGAAATCCTGCTGACTGGAATGAGATTGTTGGAGTGTTCCCCAAATCGACAGGAAAGGATATTGAAAAAGCAGTCAAGGCAGCAAAGAAAGCTTTTGATTCCTGGAAGAAAGTACCTGTGCCCAAAAGAGGAGAAATTCTCGGTCGATGCGGAGATATTATGGTTGAGAGGAAGGAAGAACTTGCAAGACTTGAGACCAGAGAGATGGGTAAAATCATAAAGGAAACAAGAGGTGATGTTCAGGAGGGAATAGACACTGCTTACTATGCTTTTGGTGAGGGAAGAAGGTTCTTTGGCATAACCTCACCATCTGAATTGGAAAACAAAATGTGTTATACCACGAGAATTCCTATTGGTGTTGCGGGTTTGATTTCACCCTGGAATTTCCCAATGGCTATTCCATGCTGGAAAACAATACCAGCACTACTTTCAGGTAATACGGTCGTAATTAAGCCTGCAAGCGATACACCTGCAACTGCAACCAAACTCGTTGAACTATTAATGGAAGCAGGTATTCCCGAAGGAGTTGTAAATATCGTTCACGGGTCGGGGAGAGAGGTAGGTGAAGCATTGCTTTCCCACTCCGATGTTGGAGTCATTTCCTTCACAGGTTCATCAGAGGTGGGAAGCAGAATTGCAGAGGTTTGCGGAAAAACACTTAAAAGGGTTTCTCTTGAACTTGGAGGCAAGAATGCACAGATCGTAATGGCTGATGCAAATCTGAAACTTGCTATGGAGGGTGTTCTCTGGGGAGCTTTCGGAACTACGGGACAGAGATGCACTGCAACTTCGAGGTTGATTCTTCATGAAAAAGTATACGATAAGTTTATAGAGATGCTTATTGAAAGGGCGAAGAGAATAAAGATAGGCAATGGTCTTGATGAGTCCATTGAGATGGGACCTGTTATTAATAGTGCACAGCGAGATGTTATTCATAATTATGTTCAGATCGGCAAGCAAGAAGGGGCAAAACTTGCGGTTGGTGGTGAGTTCCACGAGCAGGGGGAATGCAAAAAAGGATGGTTTTACAAACCAACAGTGTTTGTAGATGTAAAACCAGGTATGAGAATTGAACAGGAAGAAATTTTCGGGCCTGTGCTTTCGGTCATTAAATTCGGTAATTTTGAAGAAGCAATCAAGATAATGAATGATACAAAATACGGTCTTTCCTCGTCCATTTATACACAGGATGTTAATCTTGCCATGAAGGCTGCCAGAGAAATAGAAGCAGGAATAACATATATTAATGGTCCAACTATTGGTGCTGAATGTCACCTTCCTTTTGGCGGAGTGAAGAACACAGGGAACGGTCACAGAGAAGGAGGGCTTGCCGTATATGATATCTTCTCGGAAATAAAAACAGTATATGTAGATTATTCAGGAAAACTGCAGAAAGCGCAGATCGACACAAGTGTGGCAAAAGGTAAAAGTTAAAAAGGAGGAGAATAGCTGTGTATAGTGTAAAAGCAGTTGTTTGTAAGAAAATAGAGATACCAAGGAGTTTAATGTTGCTTGTTGGTAGTATCACATTTGCAGTACTCATAACAATCGGAGCATTTGTTTATATTCCTTTACCTTTCACTCCAGTTCCGATAACGCTGCAGGTATTATTTGTGCTTCTTGCAGGGATTGTGCTGGGAGAAAGATATGGGATACTTTCGGTTCTGTTCTATACTGGTGCAGGAGTGGTGGGACTTCCCGTGTTTGCCGGTGCTGCTGGAGGGATGGCGATATTTATCGGACCAACAGGAGGTTATATCGTAGGATTCCTTATTGCACCATTGTTGATAGCTTCTATTATGAAGAAACTTGGGAGAGGAGTTCCTTCAGCTTTTCTTGCGATGTTAGTGGGCTTATCTGTGATTTATCTGTTTGGCGCAATTCACCTTTCGGTCTTTCTTGGGACCGGGTTCGTTGGTGCAGTGAAGCTTGGAGTAGTTCCATTTATTGCCGCGGATTTTATGAAGATTATTATTGCTATTGTTTTTATCCATACTACGAGGGGGAAAGATTGGATTTCTTAGAGATTTTTCCCGAAGCAGCTCTTATAGAAGACAAAGATATCAAGGAGAAAGTGCAGAAGAGTTGGGAAAAAGCAATCCAGCTTGGCGGTTGGAAAGAAAAGGATCTGACAAGCATCCCATTCACGCTGCTTATACCTAATACAGCGGTTAATATTGTTGAACATACAAGAGCCGTGACGAATGTCGCATTGAGGATTGCCGAAACATTGAAGAACTCATATAAGGACATAATAATCAACAAGGATTATCTTATTGCTGGGGGATTACTGCACGATGTAGGCAAGCTCCTGGAGTACGAGTTTTCTCCTGGGGGTTACAGAAAATCGGGAGTTGGAGAACTGCTTAGGCATCCGGTAAGCGGTGCAAATCTTGCAAGTGTTATTGGATTGCCTTCGGAGGTCATTCATATTATCTATACGCATTCAAGAGAGGGTGATAGTTATAAACGCACGATTGAAAGTATTATTATTCATTACTCTGATTTTATTAATTTTGAAGGAGTGAAAGAAGGAAAGAGTGTCAAAAAGTAGGGAAACGAAAAGAAAAAAAGTCATAATTAAGGAAAGAGCTTTCTGGTCAATGGTACTTTCAGCTATTGAAGTATATCACTTTGAAACACTCGGACTACTACTTGGTTGGAAAGGTGGTGACAAATTCATTATAGAGTATGCCATTCCTTTCCAGACTGCCGAGAAGGCAAAAACCTGGGTTAGCCCAAATGAAAGGAGAGCATCGAGAGTCAGAGAAATCGTGCATCTTATTCCAGTGGATGTCATAGGAGATTATCATTCACATACGGAATTCGGAGATGATAAAGCTCGTCCTATTCCAAGTGGTGACGACATTGCGGACATGGAAGAAGGTAACATTTACATAATCATTGCACTCAACGAGTGTCATAGGAAGTCGGAATGGAAAAACAACACAGATGGAAGTATTTCGGGAACACTCGGTGGATACCAAATTAGACTGGCTGCTCACGAGTATGTGAACAGAGGGAGACTCTTTTACAAGAAGGCAGAAATATTCTGTCCATCTGCAGTAGGCTTGAAAGGGTACTCCCTGAGAGGATAAGTTGGTAGATTACCATATACATACAATTTTCTCCTGTGATTCTGAGCTAAAGGCCGGATTTGTCTGTTCTCGAGCAATTGAGATGGGTTTTTCGGAGATTGCATTTACGGAACACCTGGATCTCGACCCGATAGACGAAGGTTATGGGTTATATGATTACAACGCCCTTTCTGAAGAGATAGAGAAACTTAGGAGAGTTTATAATGGACAGCTCAAGATTAAAAAAGGAGTGGAAGTAACCTACCAGAAGGAAAGAGAAGAAGAGATAAAGGAATTTCTTTCTAATAAGGACTATGATTTTGTTATTGGCTCTGTTCATCTTGTGGGTGACTTTGATGTTTCCCAGAAAAAAGGAACGAAGGAGTTTTGTGAAGCATATGCTAGGAAAAAAGTTTATGATTCGTATTTTGAAGTTACAAAGAGTCTTGCAGGAAGTGGCATTTTTGATTGTCTGGGACATTTCGAGATGATAAGGAGGTATGCTACTATGTACATCGATGATTATTCTCCCGATGAATTCAAAGAGCAAATAGATGAGATTCTCTCAAGCGTTGCAGAAAACGACTTAGCACTCGAGGTTAATACATCAGGGATGAGGCATTTTCCCAATGAAACTTATCCTCGAATGCAGCTGTGCAAGAGGTTTCTTGAATTGGGAGGGAAATCGGTAACTATTGGTTCTGACGCTCATCTCCCCGAGCACATTGGATACAGGATATCTGAAACAATGAAATTGCTTTTGAGTATTGGTCTAACTGAAATTGCACTTTTTAGTGAAAGAAAGAAAAGATATAGAAGATTGGAAAATATTATGCAGAATAGGAAAAAAGATAAATAAAATGTATAAAATTCTTGTAATTAATCCCGGAGGAACATCGACGAAGATAGGCATATACGAGGATGAAAATCCACTTTTTGTGGAAACTGTAAAGCACAACAACGAAGAGTTGAGTAATTTTGGAATGCATCTGGAGCAATACGATTACAGAAGAAATAATATCATTAAACTCTTGAAACAGAAGAACATTTCACTTGATTCCCTAAGCGTAGTTGTGGGCAGAGGAGGTCCGTTTCGTCCACTTGAGAGTGGAACCTATAGGATAAATGCAAAAATATTAGATGATGTAAAAAACGGTAGGGTTCAGGCCGAACATATTTCCAATATAGGTGTTTTCCTTGCCAATGGAATTGCCGAACCACTTGGAATTCCAGCTTTTTTTGTTGACCCGGTGTCTGTTGATGAATTTGAACCTGTTGCAAGAGTGTCGGGAATTAAGGAAATCCCGAGACTAAGTCTTTCGCATGCTCTAAATATGAAGGCTGTTGCGAGAAGAGGAGCAATGAAGTTAGGCAAAGAATATGAGGATGTTAATCTTGTTGTTGTGCATCTTGGAAGCGGAATCTCGGTTAGCGCACATAAAAAAGGAAGGCAGATAGACTCGTCGAATGCCAATGATGAAGCGCCTTTTTCTCCTCAAAGGGCAGGAATAGTCCCCCTGACCGGTCTTGTCAATCTCTGCTACAATGGGAAATATACCCGCAACGAAATGATGAGAAAAGTGTTAAAGAAATCGGGTCTCTGGTCACATCTAAAAACAGATGATGTTGAACAGGTCATGAAAAAGATTGAATCTGGTGATGAGAAGTCAAGACTTGTACTTGAAGCTATGGCTTATCAGGTTGCCAAGTGGATTGGCCAGATGGCGGTCGTGCTTGATGGCAGAATTGATGCTGTTATCATAAGTGGAGGGATTGCCAATTCGTCTTTTGTGGTTGACTACATAAAGAAAAAGACACAGTTTCTTGGTAGAATAATGGTTTTCCCGGGAGAGGATGAGATGGCTGCACTGGCTATGGGGGCTTTGCGCGTCCTCAAGGGGCAGGAGGAAGCGAAAGAGTATGTCGGAGAGGGGGAGGAAGGAAACTGAGTAACGGAGTGTCAGTGTAACGGTGTGTCGGGGAAAAGGCAAGGATGAAGGATGAAGCATAAACTAACGCTTTGCTATAAATAATCAGTCATCAGGCACCAGTCACTAATCACCAAGAACTAAGAACCAAGAACTAAGCACTAAGAACGATATTAACGAAAGAAAATAAAATGTTAGATATAAGCGACGAAAGAGAACAGAGGGTAAGGAATATCCTCGAGGGGGTATTTGCCATTACAGAAATAGGTTCTGAGCAATTCAGAATAACCGCAATTGGGGATTTGTTACTTCCTGTCAGGAAGGCTGTTGAAATTATCAGAGAGCGGTGTGATTTGATAGAACTTATGCCACTTTTCAGAAAGAAGGGGGAAAAGGTCCTAATTCAGTTTGTTCCGAAACTTAAGAGACCTGCTAAATCGAATTACAGGATCAATATAATTCTTTTTCTTTTAACAATTGTTACAACAATGTTTGCAGGAGCAATGCAGCTGGGAGTAAATCCGATTCTCAAAATTTACATGGGAATTCCTTTTTCTTCTACCATCATTCTTATCCTCGGCTCACACGAACTCGGTCATTACTTTGCATCAAAAAGACTGGGTATTAAAGCAACACTTCCGTACTTTATTCCTTTTCCCCACATAATAGGCACCTTTGGTGCTGTAATAAAAGTAAAATCGCCCATTACCGATAGAAAAGCATTGCTCGAAATTGGAGCTGCAGGACCGCTTGTCGGGCTATTATTTGCTATACCTGCGGTTATCATAGGACTTAAATTATCGCAGATTATTCCAATTCAAGAAACCGGGTTAAGTTTAGGTAATTCGATTTTTTTTCATTTTATTTCCCGGATTCTAATAGGGGAACTCCCGGCTGGCAAGGATATTCTTCTCCATCCTGTTGCTTTTGCAGGCTGGATTGGACTCTTTGTTACGGCACTTAATCTGCTTCCCATTGGACAATTGGATGGTGGGCATATTATGTATGGACTTATCGGAAAATACCAGCAATGGATAGGCTGGGTTATCTTTTTTATGATGTTTGTTTTTGGTCTTTTCTGGCCAGGGTGGTTTCTATGGGCAATTCTAATAATGGTTCTCATAAAAGTCAAGCACCCACCTCCTCTGGATGACATAAGTCCAATACCATTAAAACATAAGGTTGTTGGAGTGATTACAATGATTTTTTTCATTTTGACTTTTATTCCAGTTCCTTTTTTGGGGCTTTAAATAATCTATAATTGAAGTTGTTCACTGTGACTTCAACAAGAGCCATGATTCTTCTTGTCAATCCTTCTATATAAAAAAAGCAGATAAACTATGAACAAAGAGAATAGGAACATTTTCATTCTGACACTGCTTGCCTTTACCGGTGCCGTCGGCATTTCGCTCTTGAGGCCAATTATTCCGATTTTTACAAGAAGAATGGGAGCGAGTGGGTTGGAAATTGGTTCGCTTGCCTCTGGTTTTATGCTCGCACGTGCAGTTGCTTCGATCATAATAGGGAGATATTCTGATAAACTTGGGAAGAGGAAGGTTTTTCTTCCCATTGGTTTTGTTGCATACATTATCTCCTGTGTTCTACTATTCTTTAGCAAGAACTATGTTGAAGTTCTTATGGTCAGTATTCTCCAGGGTTTGTTTTCCGGAATCATATGGCCTATAGCTCAGGTAATGACAATTGAGAACTCAAAATTCACCTTCAAAACTCGAGTGCTGAGCTTTTACTTTGCTTCAGGAAATGCCGGTATGAGCATGGGAAATGCTCTTCTTGGATTAGCCATTATTTTCATAATGTTTATTTTCAAAGCAGATGAGAATTCTGCGTTCAGGATTATCTTTCTCATCTCTGGTGCGATTTACCTCATCGGTTTCTTCTTGACTTTCTTGATCAATGAAACAAAAGGACGAGTTGAGGTTGTGAGAAAAAAAGAAACAGGAATTTCTCAAAAAGGAGATGTTAACATTTCCGGAGTTTTGATCCTTGGCTTTCTTATAGGGACAATACCAGGTTTGTTTCAGTCCATCATCGTACTTTATCTTAATGAGAAGTTTCTAATGGCAACGCAGAATATTGCTTTCGTACTTATGACAGTTAATGTTTTCGCACTTTTCTCTATGCTCATCTTTTCCTATTTTTCCGATAAGTTTGGTCTGAGGAAAAATCTCATTATTATTTGTCTTATTACCGCATTTGCTGCGATTACAGTTCCGTTCATAAATAACACTTTTGCACTGATTATATTTCTTGTAATTCTTGGAACCGGAGCTGGTTCATTTACTCCTGTTTCACGGTCAACTATGAGTGAGTTCGACCTGAAAGGACTTGGTAAGAATATCGGGCTTATTAATACCGTTGGCAATTTAGGAGCAGTAATTGGCCCTTTAGTGGGAGGTTTCTTTTACGATACCTTTACAAAACCTTTCTTATCAATAAATTCGAACATCTCGGTTCTTTCTGTTGTGGGTATTTTAATTCTCATTACGCTTTTTGCACTCGTTCACAGGTAGTTTTTTCTTGACATCATCAGATTTTAGTCTTACTATTTCTTTATGTCATGGAAGAGAAATGTATTTATCCTTATCTTCGTTTTCTCATATCCGTTTCTTACTCTTGCCGGTGAGATTTTTCTCACTTATGATCGCGAATTCGAAATAGCAAATAAACAGAAAGAATATGCATTTAAACTGATTCCTCAATATTACAATGTTCTCTCTCGCAAGGGGTATGTTCCTTCTCTTCGCTTTAAGTATATTGAATGGAAATATAAGAGAGAAATAAAGAGGAATCCGGATAATCCATTTTTGCCATTTTGCGTTGCTGAACTCTACCGATTTCAGAACAAGTATCAAGAAGGGGTGAAGTTCTATGATTCTGCAGTCGAACAGGCTGGCATGAATGTATTTAAGCATACTTTACTGCTTGACCTTTTTTCTACAAGGAAACTCCTTCAATGGCAGAGGAAAGAAGAAGAGAAATTCCTTGAGTTGAAAAAGGATTTTGGGGCTCATTCGCTGCCCCTTATAAGCACATATTTCTTCATTAGAGCAAGGGAATCCGCAAACAGTGGAGTTGAAAATGGAATAGAGAGTAATGTCAGAATTTCAAAAGAACTGGACCCATTTAATCCTTCTATCAGGCTATTTTATATTCATTTTCTACTTTTGCATACGAGGTTTGAATTTTTCGATGAATTCTTTGCGTTCTTGCACAGCATTTTCATCGATTTCCAGATGAGGTTATATGCCATTGTTTTTTTCTATAATTTTGTGTTCTTAATCTTTGCAATCCTTTTGTTTGGTTTTATTGCTGCTTATTTCATAAAGTATTTCCCATTCATTATCTCAAAGGTACTTGTAGTTAGTCACAGGAAGATTCCTATGAGCATTCGATATTTTATCGCTATAACGATTCTCATTATCCCGTTGATATGGACTATACCTTCAATTTACGCTGTGGTTTATATGATTGTTCTTCCCATTGCTTTTCTCGAAAGAAAGGAAAGATGGGCTATTCAATTCTTCATAGTTTTGTTGCTTATTGTATCTCTCTTTGGTTATTTTCAAACAAAGGCATACAGTGCTCTGGATCCAACAGGAAAGGTTATGATAAAGGAAAAGATACAGAAGTCGAGATATGACCCTTATTTAGTTAAGAAGTGCGATACCATTATTTCCGCAAATCCAAAGCATTTTTCTGGTTACTTCCTAAAAGGCCTTCAGTTGAAAAGGGGAGGGTTCTTTGAAGAAGCGGAAATTAATTACCGAAAAGCAATAGATTATGCGAGCAGCTTTCCTGGAAATTACAACAATCTTGCAAATGTCCTGTTCTGGGAAGGAAAGATAGATAGTTCAATTGAGTATTACAGTCTCGCTCTGGAGTATGACGAGGAAGTTGCCGCTGTTCATTACAATATCGCACAGGCGTATGTTAGAAAATTGATTTTTGACAAATCATCAGAACATATGAAAGTAGCTTCTCAACTTGACTTTGACCTTATCAGTAAACAAACCAAAGAAGCAAAGGAGAAAAATAACCATTTTTTCATAGATATGACCCTTCCGGTTACGCTACTATGGGAAGATTTCCTTTCATGTGACTCTGATTTCAATATTTTCCCTTGGAAATTCTTAGGACTTAGGTTTGGATTGTTTTCAATTTTTCTCTTCTGTTTCTTCGTACTTAGTATTGTTATTCCCCGTCTTTTTAGAGACGACAAGCAGCAATGCCCCTTCTGTTTCTCTCCGGTTTCAAGGACAAATTCTGTAAGTTACGAAAGCGAGAGTATCTGCTGGAGATGCTATCAGAAACTAAGTAAAATTCATTCCGTAGATATTAAAGAGAGATTGAAGGATAAGATAGAAATGGATGCGAAGAGAAGACTTTCATATACAGACATATTCTGGGGCCTTTTTATCCCTGGAGCTGGTCATCTCCAGATAAGCAGAATACGTACCGGGACTATGTTTCTTCTTGTTTTTGCAGTACTTTGTTCGTTATTGATAATAAGTAAAGTAACCAAGTTATCAGGGTACGTTGTTTTTCCTGGACAGTCGAACCTTGGATTCAACATCATTCTTATCCTTATTGTTCTTAACTATCTTTTTTCTTTGATCAGTCTTTTTAGCGCAAGTTATGAGGTCAGAAAATAGCAATGGCATTTGAAGGTAATATACGAGATTTCGGAGTAGCAGATGTTCTTCAATTGATTAATTCTCAAGGGAAGACAGGAGTGCTAGCTTTCCACAGCAGGAAAGAAAGCATAGCAATTGGTTTCGAGAATGGAATGATCTCTTCTGCATCTCATAACAAGAAAGGTGTTTTAAAACCTATTGGAGACTATCTTGTGCTTACAGGGAAAATATCCACGAAAGAACTCAAGAAATGCAATACAATAGCAAAAAAGAAAGGAGTTTCCCTTGTTGATACTCTTGTTGAAAACAGTGTTCTCTCCAAAGAAGACTTGGAAAAGATGATAGAGTTCAAGATACAGGAAGTCGTTGATGAATTGTTTACCTGGAAGCAAGGAGAGTACAAATTCCAACTGGGTGAGAAGCTGTATACAAAGAGTCAGTATAGTGTTTTTGTGAATCCTCAATTCCTTATACTCGAAGGAATGAGGAGGATAGACGAGTGGCCCAAGATTAAAGAGTCGATTTCCGATTCCAAAATTGTTTTTTCGAAGAAGAAACGTCCAAGTCTATCGATCGAGATGGGCGAGCAGGAAAAGACCGCACTTGCTTTGATTAATGGAGAGAATTGTGTTGAAGATATTGTTTCTTCATCCGGTCTGGGAAAGTTTCGCACTTACCATGCCATTTATAATTTGCTTGAAGGAGGAGTTATTGAGAGAAGTGCACTTGCGGCAAGACCAAAATACAAGAGGACAGTTGTTAGGAAACTTTCAGCAAGTGTCATAAGAAATATAGTCCTTTGGGGTGTTGTTTCACTTATCCTTGCAGGCAATATCATACTTGGAATTGTGTTTAGGCCATTTTACAAGAAGAATGTGCGTTTGTACAAAAGTGAATCAAAGCATATAGAGAATTACAGGAAGTACAAGATGCAAGAACTTAAGAAAGTTTATAAACTTATCAAAGGAAAAGAACCAGACGACATTGATCTCATAAAAGATGGATGGATTAGAGAATAGAAGATGGTAAAAATCGGATTAGCCCTTGGTGGCGGTTCAAGTAAGGGACTTGCGCATATAGGAGTTCTTAAGGCGCTTGAAGAGGAGAATATACAAATCAGTTTCATTTCTGGCACAAGTATGGGTGCAATCATTGGTGCTGTTTATGCTTCAAGTGGGAATGCAAACAGGTTAAGAGAGATGGCGAAGAAATTCACAACTTCGAGGGCCTTTAAAAATTTAGGTCTTTCTGTGTTCAACAAAGACGAGGAGGGCTACCTTAAAAAAATCGTTCACACGATAAAAGAAAAACTTTTTCTTGCAGAAACACTGTTTAAATCCCATTTTGTTGAGGAAGAGGAATTGAAGGAAGGATTAAAGCAGATTATCCCAGATATTGCAATAGAAGATTGTATTATTCCTTTCAGCTCTGTTTCGCTCGATCTAATATCCGGGAAAGATGTAATAAAGAAGTATGGTTCATTGCAGGCTGCAGTAATGACAAGTATGTTAATCCCTGGTCTTTTTCCATATTCAAGTGAAGGTGGTTATATTCTTGTTGATGGGGGGTCAACGAGTAGTGTTCCCGTGCATGCAGTAAAGGAATTGGGAGCGGATATTGTAATTGCAGTATCTCTTAGAGGAAAGCTTTTCAAGAGAAAGAAACTTAATACGGGTCTCGAAATTCATCTCAGGATTGATGACATTGTCACAACAAGACTCATAGAAACTCAAACACTGGAAGCTGATGTCATAATACGTCCAGATGTTATGAACATACACTGGACAGATTTTGGGAAAATTGACTACTGCATCAAGAAAGGATATGAATCTGCGATGAATGCAATGCCTCAAATAAAGAAGGTGATTAGAGAAAAAGGAAGTATGAGGAGGAAGATATTGAAGTTTTTTTCGAAAGACAAGGCTAAAAAATCAGCTCGTCACTTCCAGGTAGTAGACAGTTAGTTCTTGATTTATGTCCGTAGAATATTAAAAGAAGGAGAACATTTGAGCAAAGTTTTTTTTATTTCCCTGAAGGTTAAAGAAAAGGGTTTTCTTGAGAAGATGGATGTGCTTCTCGGAAAATCTGGTTTACTGGACATTATTGGGAAAGATCATCTTGCTGGAATCAAGATTCATTTTGGGGAGAAAGGAAACACTTCATATATTAGACCAATATTCGTAAAGAACATAGCAAACTTCATATCTCACAGTGGAGCGAATCCATTTCTTTTTGATACAACAACGCTGTATAAGGGAACACGCTCGAATGCAGTGAATCACATAAAAACTGCATACAATAATGGATTTAACCTTGGATATCCTATACTAATTGCCGATGGATTGCGAGGTGAGGCAAGGAAGAGTGTTAAAATCAACAAGAAAGAAATCAAGAATGCGAGCCTGGCTCATTTAATTTTTTCCTGCGATTCAATTGTCAGTGTTGCTCACTTTAAGTGTCACATGCTTTCCGCTTTTGGTGGCGCAATAAAAAATGTTGGTATGGGATGTGCATCCAAAGAAGGCAAGCTGGCGATGCACTCGACTGTTTTTCCCTTTGTTAACAAGAAGGATTGTGTTGCTTGCGGAGAATGTAAGTCATTCTGTCCGGCAGATGCGATTGAAGTTGATACTGTAGCAGAGATTGATGAGAACAAATGCATTGGTTGTGGTTACTGTATTTCGGTCTGTAAAGAAGGTGCTATAAGAATACAGTGGGATATGAAACTGGAAACTTTTCAGGAAAAACTTGCCGAGTATTGCTTTGCAGTTTCTGAAGTTCTAAAAGGGAGAATGTTTTATATAAATTTCCTTTTGAATGTCACTCCCAGCTGTGATTGTTTCCCAAGTTCTGATACACCCATAGTGCCTGATATAGGAGTTCTTGCGTCTAAAGATCCTGTTGCAATTGATCAGGCAAGCTGCGATCTTGTTAACAATTCCATAGGAATCGAGAATAGCAGACTCAAGAAGGCGTTTGGGAAGGGGGATGATAAATTCCGTGACCTCTTTAATGATGTGGACTGGGAGTATGGTCTACAGTACGCAGAGAGTATTGGGCTTGGCAGGAGAAAATACATTCTGAAGGAGATAACTTAGAGGATGATATGAAAGATGAAAATAAAGAGTTGGTAAGGAAGGATGCAGAACTAAACAACCTGAGACTTCGTCTCAAAGTGCTTGAAAGAGTTACAGAAGTTGCTTCAAGTATGGAGGATTTTAGAAAAGTTCTTTCCCAACTTCTGGACCTTGCTGTTGAGATTACAAGCACAGAGGCTGGCTCCATACTTCTTCGCGAGGGAAACTCTGTGATAATAAAGGCTTCGGAGGGACCAAAGGCGAATCTTCTGAAAGACCTAAAGCTCCCTTTAGGAGTTGGAATCGCAGGATGGGTAGCAAAAACCGGAGTACCTCTCCTGTCAAACGATGTAAAAAAGGATGAAAGATGGGACAGTCGCATAGCAGAGGCTATTCAATATGAAACAAGAAATATCCTTTGTCTTCCAATAAAGTCAGGGACAGATGTCATTGGTGTTCTTGAACTTATCAATAAAAGGAATGGAAAGGATTTTGTTCAGGATGATCTGGATATTTCACTTCTTTTTGCCTCCTTTCTTGGGAAAACCATTGAGAATTCTCGTTTGTTGAAAGAGATGGATGACAGAATAAGAGAGCTTTCGGTAATTACGGAAACGAGCACTCTTATTGGCTCTACTCTGGATCTTGCAGAGTTGCTGCACATAATAATGGAAAAGCTAAAAGAAATTCTTAATGCGGAAGCAAGTTCAATATTTCAAATCGATGAGCAGACAAAAGAATTGTATTTTCTTGTGGCGACAGGCGAGAAAGGGAAAGAAGCTAAAGAAATACGGGTGCCATGGGGTAAAGGCATCGTAGGCTGGACGGCCGCAAAGGGAGAGACATTGAATGTTACTGATGTAACAAAGGACAAGAGATTTTTTACAGGTGTGGACAAGAAAACAAAATGGCAAACAAAATCGATTCTCGCTGTTCCTCTCAAGATAAAGGGAAAGACAATCGGGGTTGCTGAAGTACTTAACAAAATCGGAGGGCAACCGTTCAGCAAGGTAGACGAGAAATTACTCGAGGCAATTGGAAAGCAGGCTGCCGTTGCTATTGATAACGCAAGACTATATACAGATTTATCAGAGATATCAGCGAATTCGATTAGAGCCCTTATTAATGCAGTTGAAGCGAAAGATAAGTATACGCGAGGACATACCGAAAGAGTAACCGAATACAGTGTTATGATTGCTGAGAGGTTAAATCTTCCAGTAGCTGAAGTTCGAAGGATTAAATTTTCTGCTCTTCTTCACGATATAGGAAAGATAGGAATACCTGACAAAATACTGTTGAAGCCGGGCAGACTTACGAGGAAAGAATATGAGATTGTGAAAGAGCATCCAGAGCGTGGAGTCAAAATCTTGAGACCCATAAAACAACTAAGCACAGTACTCGATGGGATTAAATATCATCATGAATGGTTAAACGGAAGCGGATACCCCGACGGACTTAAAGGTAAGAAAGTTCCTCTTGTTGCCAGAATATTAACAATAGGTGATGCTTATGATGCTATGACTTCAGACAGACCTTACAGAAAAGCGCTTCCCAAAAAAGAAGCCATACGAAGGCTCTTGAAGGATTCTTCAACGCAATTCGACTCTGCACTTGTGGAAGTTTTCATCAAGTGTCTGGAAGAACTGCCGTAGATAAGCAGCCTTAATCATCAGTCACCAAGAATTGTTTGCTCAGAACGAGAACCCATCCTGGACTATTGCTTGGGCGAGAAGAAGGTCTTTTTTATCTGTAATCTTGATATTCCTTTCATCCCCATCAATAAAGGAAGTTTGTGTGCCATAATAGAGTAAAAGACTTGTATCATCTGGAAAATCGTATTTTCTTCTTCTTGCTTTGATATGTGCATTCAAGATTAATGAGTATCTAAATGCCTGCGGCGTTTGTATTCTAATAATATTTTTCCTTTCAAGTATTAGCCCTCTTTTTTTATCGAATACTGTATCCCTTAATGATATTGCAGCACTCACTGCTCCGCATTTTACAGCTCCGTCGCAAGATTCTTTTATTATTTTTTCCGTTATGAAAGGTCTCGCACCATCATGAATCACAACAATACGAGGATTATATTTCTTAAAAGTAATAAGCCCGTTATAAACCGATGCTTGTCGGGTTCTACCTGCATTTACGATTTTTATTACCTTTTTGATTCGATATGTTTTAAGGAGTTTTTCTCCCTTCTTTTTCCATTTTTCAGGAAGCACGAGAATAATGTTGTCAATCTCCTCTGAACTCTCAAAGGGATGAAGTGTCCTTATAAGAATGGGAATACCATCTACTTTTATGAATTGTTTGGGTATATTAACACTCATTCTCTTTCCTTTTCCACCTGCAACGATGATTGCACAGATTTTTAGTTCACGCATTAGTTTCTCCTCTCAGCATTGTCCTATCCCACGGCACGATGAAGACTGTGGCCACTTACCTTTTTTTTAGTGCATTTGCAAGAATAATCTCGCCAATTATCTGGTCATAGTAAATACCTTTTTCTTTCTTTATATATGGTATACCCAGGATAGTTTTGCTTTTTACATTAAAGGAAAGGTCAAGAGCAAGCAAGTTAGGTATTACATTGGACTGTAGGGAAATATATTCATCTTCGGCAATAGCAAGTGCATCACGAGAATTATATATACAGGAAAACATTTGTTTGCTATCTTCATAGAAGGTTAGTTTCGGTTGAGCCTTTGTTAAACTATTGCCAATGTTTGAAGAGTATGCAAATGTACCTGTCGTCGGGAATGAAGGAACATATATAGTATAATCAAGTTCTTTTTCTTTTTCCTGTTCTTTTCCAGCTTTAAGTATTTTTTCTATCAGTGTCCCATCTTTGAATAGGTTGTCCTTTGGGGAAAAGATACCTTTTCTGAATATGAATGGGAGGTAAACTTCTTTTCCCTTGATAGATATGTCAAGATTGAAGGACCAAAATGGAAGAAAAAGCTCAGGCCGAAATTTCGAATCTATTATTGGCCTGGCAAATTTGGTTTCCACAATCTCAAGGCTATCTCCAGTAAACTCTGAGCCTGTGCCACAGTTGTCACAGAAATGTACCACATCCGAAGTTCGAGATTTGATTCTGGACCCACATTTTGGACACTCGAGAGGAAGCAACCTAAATAATTTCATTTTTTGATCCATATAAAGGTAACTACTATGATTGCAATTGCAATGCCAATCTGCGCAGCAATAGAATTTCCCGTTCTTAGAAGAGATGCTGTGAGAAGTGAAGCGAGGAACAGAACGAGTATATTTAACAATAAAGGTATTTTGTTTCTTGGTTTTTCTTTTGGTTTGATGAGTTTGTTTGCTGTAATTTTTCCCGAAATACAGTTTAAAGTTACCGAAACAATTTCATCATTAATCTTCACTTTGTATAGAATGACAGGAAAGTAGTAAAGAAATACCCTGTTTCCTACAACTTTTAGCCTGTGAAGAAAAGGATTGTAATCAATGTAGAGCATAGTTGATGATTTGATAAATTTATTTTCAATATTCTTTTTCTCAATCCTCGGAGGAATATCCGGTGTTAATATTTTACCCCACTGCGACATTTTTGGCTCATCAAAGAGTTTGAGAAAAGCCGCATATTCAACCTTTGTTACTTCCTTAACGCTTAAACGTATGTCAGGAAACTTTACTGCATCCTTTAGTATTTGTTTTTCAATCCTCAAAAGCTTTTTTAGTGGAATTCCACCTTCCTGTCTTCTCCTTGTTACAGTTACAGTTCTTCCATCTGGCGCAGAAGTAGTATCATGATATTCAACTGTCTTTAGTGGAGATAATCCAGCTATCCAACCTGTGATCTGTCCGGTCGACCTCCAGTGAGGAACATAGAATTTATCTGTGTCCAGTATTTTATATTCATTTTTTTTACAGCCTTTGCCCTTTAAATAAGTTTCTATTCTGGTCTCTGGATTTTTTATTTGAGGTTTGAAATAATACCTTTCAATTCCTTCTGAATGAACTGGTATGAAGTTCATCCCACAGTGGGAACATTGGATAACGCGGTCTTCCTCGTGAAAGTCCACGGCTCCACCGCATTTCGGGCAGAGGATGGATACGATTCTAAGTTTCATCTTTTATTTTTTTTAACGAGCAAGAAAAATGCCAGAGCAGTTGCACCTTGAAATAATATGCGCATAGCAAGTGTAGGAACTGCTAATCCCTCGAGTATTAGCAAAATGAAAAGACCAATTAGAAGATAAGTCATTAGTTGGTTATTCTTGGTTTGACTCCGAAGTAGGTTTGTAGTGAGTATTTTTCCTTGCACAGCATCTATCCAGATGGTCTCTGCTGATGAGATAAGTATTTTCCAGAATGGTATATAAAGGAGAAACAGTTCGTCAACGGATGAGATTTTCCTTTGTTTGAGCATTTCAATTACAGTTGGTAAGCTTCTTTCTGGTTTTCTGAATTCATTTGACACAGGGTTTTTTAGTGAAAGAATCTGTCCCGATGGCACGCCGGGAAGTAGGAAGGGGGGTTTCTTGAGTGCAGAGATAACTTCTTCGGTGAAGATTCCTTTTCTATCATACAGGAATCTATAAAATGGTAGGTAGAGCATTTGCATTTTTTCCATTGAATCATATCTGTTTTTCTCGGCAAGGAATTGCAGCAGCATTTCCTTTGCTGGTTCTTTCTCACAGGTAGGTTTGATTTTATAGGATTCGAGGAAAGGTTTTTTTTCTAACACAAGCGGTGTCTTGCAGAAAGGGCAAATTAGTTGAATGCTTCGAGGTTGTGTTTCGATTTTTGCACCACATTGGGGGCAAGTTATTTTCATCTTCCGATACCTAATCTTTCTGCCAGAAAATTGGGCAGTCCAGCGAGGAGGATTTTTTTCTGTGCTTTTTGGACATCGTATGCAATCCTCGAAAATGTAATGTTTCTTTCTTCTGTGTCGTATATAAGAAAAGCCGATTTTGGATTTCCGTCCCTCGGTTGGCCAACGCTTCCTGCGTTAACTATGTATCTCTTTTCATCATTGAGGATGATAGAATCATTGATTGAACATCCGATTTCATTTAGGGAATTAATAGTGAAGACGGTTGGTTGATGTGAGTGTCCAATAAAACAGAGAGGCTTGTTAAAAAGAGCAAATTCTCTCAGGGCATCATCCATACTGAGAACATAATACCATTTTTCTGGGCTGGAAGGAGTTGAGTGAACGAAAAGAATATTCTGATATTCATAAGTCAGTGGGAGTGTTTTTAGATATTCAAATTTCATTTTCGATAGTATTTTTCTTGTCCAGACGATTGCGGTTATTGCTGCTTCATTAAAATAGGAGATATCCGTCATTTTCGTTACACCAAAATCGTGATTACCTGCAATGACCTTGTCGGTTAAGCTCCTTACAAGGTCAATACATTCATTTGGATTTGCTCCATATCCAACGATGTCACCTAAACAAACATATTCGTCAATATCCTTGGTTCTTGCATATTCAAGAACAGCAGTAAGTGCCTCGAGATTGCTATGGATATCGGATATTATGCCAATTCTCATAATTTGACTTTTAGATGCATTTCGAAGTTCATTCTTTTCCCATTCTTAAAGAAGGTTTTCAGAGTGTGCTATCTCGTCAAGGATGCCGTTGACAAAAGCTCCGGACTGCTCTGTTGAAAAGTGCTTTGCAATCTCTACCGCTTCGTCAATAGATACTTTGATAGGAATGTCAGGAAGAAAAAGCATTTCAGCAACCGCGAATCTCAGAATACATTTGTCTATAATGGCAACCCTGTTAAAGTTCCAGTTGTCGATTGTTTTTTGCAATTTTCCATCGATAAGTTCGAGGTTCTTTAAAGTGCTTAATAACAACCTTTTTGCGTAATCTTTTGTTTTTTTGTCTGTCTGTTTTTCTTTTTTTATCTGCCCAAGTAGTGTGTTTTCATCCTCTGCGGAGACTTCATAGAAGTAAAGTAGGTCGAGAACTATTTCTCTTGCTTTTCTCCTTTTGCCCATTGTTTTAATATTTTCCGGTATCGCTTTGTAACCGACTGTTATTTTATCTTCCTCAAGAGATTTGACATCTCAATTGCCGACAGGGCCGCATCCCAACCTTTGTTTCCTGCTTTCATTCCAGCGCGTTCCATTGCTTGGTCGGCACTGTCTGCAGTAATGATACCAAAACTTGTTGGGATACCTGTTTCAAACGATACCTTAGCAATTCCTTTGGATGTTTCCTGAGCAATGAAGTCAAAATGCGGGGTGTCACCTCTTATAACTGCTCCTATGCATATAATAGCATCGAATTTTTTGGAAATGGAAACTTTTTTTGCCACTATGGGAATTTCAAAAGCCCCAGGTGTCCAGAAAATACTAATATTTTCTTCTTCTCCATTATGCCTTTTTATGCAATCGACCGCACCTTCAAGCAGTTTTTGGGAAATAAATCTGTTAAATCGGGAAACGACAATTGCAAACTTGAATCCTTTGGCAATGAGTTTTCCTTCCGTAGATTTATACACAACAACCCCTTTCTTTGATTCTCTCATTTAGACATTTTCCAGAAGATGCCCTAACTTTTCTTTCTTTGTTTTAAGATAGCCCTTATTCAATTTGTTGGGAAATATCTCGATTGGAACTCGCTGTACAATGGATAGTCCGTAGCCTTCAAGCCCTATTACCTTTTTGGGGTTATTTGTTAAAAGTCTAATGCTTGAAAGTCCAAGGTCAGAGAGTATCTGTGCACCAATACCGTAGTCTCTTAGATCGGCTGGAAAACCAAGTTTTTCATTCGCTTCCACTGTATCAAGTCCCTGCTCCTGCAATTTGTATGCTTTTATTTTATTGAGAAGTCCTATTCCTCTTCCTTCCTGTCTCATATACAGAAAAACTCCTTCTCCTTCTTGTTCAATCATTTTAAGGGCAGAACTTACCTGTTCACCACAGTCACATCTTTTTGAACCGAAAACATCACCAGTCAGGCATTCAGAGTGAACCCTTACAAGAATATTCTTTTTACCCCTAACTTCACCCTTTACAAGTGCAATATGCACAAGATCCGAAAGCAGGTCTCGGTAAGCAATTACTCTAAAGTCACCATATCGGGTTGGGAGTTTTGCCTCTGCCTCTTTTGAAACGAACTTCTCCTTTCTTTTTCTGTATTCAATAAGCGATTCAATCGTAATCAATCTGAGATTGAATTTCACGGCAATTTCCCTTAACCTGGGTAATCGAGCCATTGTACCATCATCGTCCATAATTTCACAGAGTACACCTGCTGGATATAGACCTGCAAGGCGTGTAAGGTCAACAACAGCCTCTGTATGTCCCGCTCTCTTAAGAACACCTCCCTGTTTTGCCCTCAATGGAAAGATATGACCGGGTCTTGCCAGATCATCAGGTTTCGTTTTTTCATCAATTGCCGTAAGGATTGTTTGCGCTCTATCATGTGCACTTATTCCTGTTGTTGTTCCATGAACTGCATCTATTGAGACCGAAAACGCAGTTTTCATCTTGGCAGTGTTTCTGTTAACCATACAGGGAATATTCAGTTCATCGAGTCTTGCCCCCTCCATTGGAAGGCAGACAAGGCCCCGCCCATGCTTGGTCATAAAATTTATTGCCTCTGGTGTTGTTTTCTCTGCTGCCATAATGAAGTCGCCTTCATTTTCTCTTGCATAATCATCTACGATGATTAGAATATTGCCTTTTTTTATTTCTTTAATTGCTTCCTCAATTGTGTTCATAGAGTTCTCCACAAAAGATACATTTTAATTAGAAATATTTTTTTGAAGATATTTCTCAACATATTTTGCTATTCTATCGACTTCAATGTTGACTTTGTCGCCCACCCGTCTTGTTTTGAAGTTAGTTTCTTTAAATGATAATGGAATCAGTGTAAAGCTAACTGTATCATTCTTTATCGCTTTCACTGTCAGACTTATTCCATCGATTCCGATTGAACCATTTTCAACAATATATTTGACAAGATTCCCAGGTACTCTCACCTTCACTTCTCTCTGTGTTCCCGCTCGATTTATGGAAATAATTTTTCCAACACCATCAATATGTCCTTCAAGTATGTGACCATCCAATCTGGAATTTAACTTAAGCGGGAGTTCAGTATTTACTATGTTATTTACCCTTAAAGAGGGGAGATTTGTTCTTTCCAATGTATCCTTGACCACATCTACGGTAAGTACATCTTTACTATAATTGATTACGGTTAGACAGATTCCATTTATTGCTATGCTTGCTCCCTGTGCTAAGGATTCATCAAAGTTTTTTATTGCTATGGTTAGAGACATACCATTACCTGATTTTTTAATACGCTTAATCTTTCCCAATTTTTTAATTATTCCAGTGAACATAACCTGTGAGTAAGATATTGTCGTTTAACTTCTCAAAAACTGAGTCTTCAAGCAAGATAGCTTTTTGCAATTTGTTAGCACCGATATTGTAAATTGCAGGTAAACCAGTCCCAAGGATTTTGTTTGATATGAAAATGTATAGTTTATCTACGAGGTGTTCTCTCAAAAAAGAAGATGTTACTTTTGCACCTGCCTCAACAAGGATGCTTTGTATGTCCTCTTTGCGAGATTTCTTCAAAACCTTATCGAGGCTTATGCCGTCTTTTTTGCCAGGAATCTGCCAAATCTCTACTCCTTTTTTGATTAGAATGTTTTTCTTCAGGGAATTTGACTTCAATGAAGTGGCAATTATGGTTCCTGCTCTTGCTATTTTAGCATTCCTGGGTGTTTTAAAATGGCTATCGAGGACAATCCGAATCGGTTCTTTCTTATTTCCCGGGAGCCTTGAAGTTAATTCCGGGTTGTCCTTGATTACGGTTCCGATACCCGTGAGAATTGCATCTACCTCATTTCTCAGTGAGTGTACTTTCCTTCTTGCATTTTCATTGGTTATCCACTTGCTGTTTCCAGTGCTGTCTGCAATCTTTCCATCTAAAGTCTGAGCTATTTTCAGTATTACAAAGGGTCTTTGTTTTTCCATAAATGTTAGATAATACTCGTTTAGTTTCCTGGCGTCCTTTTCCAGGAGACTACACATTACTTTTATGCCACTTTCGGTAAGTTGCTTTATTCCCTTCCCTGAAACGAGTGGATTGGGGTCCTCTGTCCCTATAAAAACCTTTTTTATGCCCGCTTTTCTGATGGCTTCGGTGCAGGGAGGTGTTTTCCCGTAGTGACAGCAGGGTTCAAGGTTGACATACATTGTAGAGCCTTTTGCCTTTTTTCCTGCTTTTCTTATGGCAGCAACTTCAGCATGCTCTTCACCAGCTTTTTTGTGGTAACCTGTCCCAACTATTGTGCCTCTGTTAACAATAACTGCGCCAACAAGAGGATTAGGACTTACCTTCCCTTTTCCTTTCCTGGCTAATTGAATTGCTCTGCCCATTAATATCTCATTGTTATTCATAACAATATCTGTATGTGAGAACAATCATTTCAAAAATGTTTCCTTCGGAAATTAATTTTCTCCTTCTCCCATCCAGACTATAACTGTCGGCTCTGGATTTTCACCAGATCAATCCGAGGACTCGCGGGCTTTACCGCCGGTGGGGATTCTCACCCCGCCCCGAAGGAACAATCATTATATAATACATTAATTCCAATTTGTCAAGAGTTTTTTGTGTTGAATTTCTGTGAACTTTTTTCTTTGAGCTTGCTTCTTGACAAAAAGGGAGATTTATGTTATTAAATTAGCGATGGTTAAATTTTTTGTAATTGCAGGTGAGGCATCTGGCGATTTGCATGCTTCTTTTCTTATAAGACAGTTGAAGAAGAAACTCCCTGAAAGCAAATTCTACGGTATTGGGGGAGACAAGATGCGAGCTCTTGGCGTGGAGCTCGTATGTGATATCAAGAAAATTTCAGTTGTGGGATTCTTAGAAGCTTTTATGAAAATCAATGAGATTCGGCGGGTATTTCGTCGGGTTATAGTCAGAATGCGTGAAGTAAAACCCGATGCACTTATTCTTGTCGATTTCCCTGGTTTTAACCTCAGGCTTGCCCCTGTTGCGAAATTACATGGTATCAAGGTATTTTACTACATCACTCCGCAGGTTTGGGCATGGGGACACTGGAGGTTACGTAGTCTGTTCAAGAATATTGATCATGCACTTGTTATTTTCCCTTTTGAGGAGAGGATGTTTTCTGCTTACGGTATAAAAGCCACTTTTGTGGGTCATCCTGTTCTTGATGAAATGACACACATAAGGGGGAAAGAGAAATTTTGCACAGCGCATAATTTGAATTCTAAAAAACCTATTGTTGCCCTTCTTCCCGGAAGCAGGAGAGGCGAGATAAAAAGACTTTTACCTATTATGTTGAAAATAGTTGAGAAGATAAGAGAAAGAAGAACAGATGTTCAATTCATCTTGCCAACAATTTCCGATGTAGCAAAGCATTTTATACTAAAAGATGGGAATATTAAGATTATCTTTGGTGAAACCTCCAGTGGCATAAATACTGCAAATGCTGCAATTGCAGCATCCGGTTCAGTAACACTGGAAACTGCTCTTCTCGGAATACCAACAGTAATTATTTACAAATTATCCTTGTTGTCGTATCTAATTGTAAGAGTGCTCATTAAATTGCCTTATATAGGGCTTGTAAATATTGTGAGAGGAAGGAAAATCGTCCCTGAATTCATACAGTTTTCAATAAATGTGAATGAAATATCAAAACGGATTCTAAAAATTCTGGAAGGTGGACATTATGCGAATCAAATGAAGGAAGAATTGTTAAAGGTCAAAGGTATGCTGGGAAAAAGAGGAGCATCGCAAAATGCCGCAGAAATTATTCTTGCAGAAGTTGTCAATAGGTAAAAGGAGAATCGATTACGAATTATATGAAAAGAGAGTTTGGAGTAAGAAGAGTTTGGCAGCACCTTGTATTATTTTTTGTCCCTTTTTTAATTGTTTTGTTGGTTCGTTTTATTGGGGAGACGCTTAGATACAGATTTGTAAACCTTGAAAGTTATGAAAAAGCAAAGGCAGAGGGAAATTGCATTTTCGTATTCTGGCATCAGAAATTCTTTCCACTGCTTTATTCATATAGAAATAGCAGGATGAATATTATGGTTTCGAAGCACAGCGATGGAGAGCTTATTGCTCGAGCTCTTAAGTTTCTTGGTTTTACCGTTACACGTGGTTCTACTACAAAAGGAGGGATGAGCGCTTGCCTTTTGATGGTGAGGGCTATAGGAAAGTATGACCTTGCTATTACCCCGGATGGCCCGAGAGGACCAAGATACCATTTTTCCGGAGGGGCAGTTACAATTGCAAAGGTTTCTGGAAGACCTTTGGTTCCTGTTGGAGTTGGCGCAAGTCGAGCAAAATACTTTTCTAGCTGGGACCATTTCATGCTTCCTCTTCCAACAAGTAACATCAATATTATATTTGGGCAGGTTCATTATATAGAGAAACAAGTTAACGATGAAACAATGAAAGCGGAACTCACTCAGGAACTTAAGTATTTGAATATCAAGGCTATGAAATTTTGACTATGTATGCAATCATAATTTTCTACAATCTTCTCTGGGCAATTGCTTATTTGATCACATTTCCGTATGTTCTTTTCAAGAGACGGAGCAGCCACGGCGAGTGGGAAGAGCGATGTGGAGATTACGGTTTTGATTTTTCGAAAGGGGAAAAATCAATATGGATACATGGAGCTTCAGTAGGTGAAATCACAGCGGCAACAAGGCTTGCCTTAAAGATAAAGGAACAATTTCCTCACAAGAGAGTTGTAATCTCTTCTATGACTAGTTCGGGGAGAAAAAGAGCAGCGGAAACAATGAATGGTCTTAAGGATTTTGTTCTTCTCCCTTTCGATTTTTGGCCAATGGTCAGGAAGGCTATGGATAGAATAAATCCGGTGACTATCATACTTATAGAGAGTGAGCTCTGGCCATCATTGATTTTTCTTGCAAAAAAGAAGGGTGTGAAAATCGTTTTGGCGAATGCAAGACTATCAGAAAAAACATACACCAGATATAAGAGATTCAGAGCACTAATAAGTCTTCTACTCAGGCAAATTGATATTATTTTCCCAAGGGAGGAGGAGGAAGAATCAAAGTTTCTCGAGCTTGGAGTTCTGAAATCGAAAATAAGGAGGGTTGGCTCTTTGAAACTCGACAATTCAAATCCTGTGGCTATCAGTAGAGGTGTTCTTTCTCTATCTTCTAAAAGGTTTGTTGTTGTTGCAGGAAGTGTAAGAAAGGGTGAGGAGGAAGTGATTATAAAGGCTTTTATGTTATTCAAGGAAGATGTTGGAAGTGCTTTTCTTATCATTGCGCCGCGACATTTAAATAGAGTGGAAGACATCGAAAATATCCTTAGAAACAGGCATTTGAAATTCAAGAAGAAAACTAAAGGAACATCTCCTTCAAACTTCGATGTATTAATTCTTGATACAATAGGTGAATTGAGGAATATTTATTCTGTTGCCGATGTTGCTTTTGTAGGAGGAACACTTCTGTCATATGGAGGGCATAACCTTCTTGAGCCCGCATTTTTCGGTGTACCAATCCTTATTGGTCCTTTTACGGAGAACATCAAGCAGAGTGTGAAAGAGCTTGTAAAACTGGAGGGAGCCCAAATTGTAAAAGATGAATACGAAATTGCAAATACGCTAAAATATCTGTACAAGCATCCTAAAGAGAGAAAAAAGATGGGGGGAAGAGCCAGAAATTATCTAAAAGTCAACAAAGGTGTTGTCAGCAGGTATATCGATGTTCTTTCAAAATTGAGGATTATTTGAAAGTGCTAGATGAAAGAAGGTTTTGCAGGGTTTTTTCATATTTACTCTCTCCTCTTTCTTTTCTTTATTTCTTGTTCTTCTCGATTTACAGATGGAGTTTTAAGTGCAATATCAAAAAAAGGCAAAAGTTCAACGGAAGGGTTTTAAGTGTTGGCAATTTGACTGTCGGTGGAACCGGGAAAACACCGTTTGTCATCTTTCTTGCCAAATTACTTTCGAAAAACAGTAAACGAAGTGTGATTGTAACCCGCGGATATAAAAGAAGGGAAAAGGATAGTTTGATAGATATTTCCTCTCTTGCGGATACAAGAGGTATAGGTGATGAACCCTGGTTAATGTCGAAAAATGCCCGTGTACCCATCGTCGTTGCAAGTAATAAAGCAGAAGGGTGTAGATATGCGATAGAAAAATACGAACCCGAGTTCATCATTCTTGACGATGGTTTTCAATCTTTTCAAATAGAGAGAGAATTTGATATTATTCTTCTTGATGCAACCGATATACTTACGGGTGGGTTTCTCCTGCCTGCAGGCAGATGGAGAGAGCCAGTCAGAGCAGCGAAAAGGGCTGATATTATCATTATCACAAGATGTGACCAGATTGCGGAAGAGAAACTGAAAGACTACATATTGAGATTGAAAAGATTGACTCAGGGAAAGCCCATCCTTTGTTCAGTTCATAAACCCTTGCATCTTGAGAAAATTCCAGATGAAGAAATAGTGGATATAGAACGCCTGAGGGGGAAAAAAATCCTCGCACTTTGTTCTATTGGTAACAATAATTCTTTTATTGAGACATTAAAAATGCTGGATTTCAGCATCGAATGCTCATTATGTTTTTTGGACCATCATATGTATTCAAGAAAGGATATTGAAAAGATAAAAAACATCGTGAAAGTAAAACAGATTGACGCGGTTGTTACGACCCAAAAAGATATGTATTCCTTAAAAGCTTATGCAAGCGAGTTCGAAATTGCTGTCTATTCACTTTTTATAGAGATTAGCTTAAAGAATATGGGGAAGTTTGAAACCGTTCTCAAGGAGAGGGGGGTTATCTGACTTTAAGAAGGAGGGTGAATTTAGGCTTAAGGATTTTCCTGATAATAACGGTTCTGACTATTATTGTCATAGGAATATTGACTATCGATAAACGCACATGGATAGCATTGAGGCATTTTCGCATCGCTTATCTTTTTTTATGTTTTGTTTTATGGGGCGGTTACATATCAATGGATGGTTTCAGGGTGCAGATACTTAGTTCTGCTCTTGGTAAGCGAGTCAGCCTTAAGACGGCGATTGCCGTTATTACTTCAGGACTTTTTCTCGCAGCTGTTACACCATTTCAGACAGGCGGCTTACCGGTTCAGCTTTATATACTTAAGAAAGAGGATATTTCGATAGGAAAAGGGAGTGTGATTCTGCTATTCAGAGGAATTCTTGAACTACTCATATTTATATTTGTCGTACCTTTGATTTTTTTCCATTATAAAGGACTCTTGACTACAAATATGACTCAAGCACTCGTAAGATACTTGTTCATTATTTACGGGGTTGGGCTTTTTCTACTTGTCTTGCTTTTGCTTAACCCGAAAATAATAAAGAGATTGTTATACCGCCTTAATTTCTTTTTGAAAAGAAAGAAAATCGTCAAGACGAAGAGATTGATTCGATTTTTTAGAAGAATGTTCATTGAGGTTCGTGAGTTCAGAAAAAGTTTACGTTTGTATTTCTCAAAGCAAAAATCGAGACTCTTCCTTGCGTTTCTCGTAACTGTTGTTTCATATATTTGTCTCTTCCTCATTGCTCCTGTTATGCTTATGGGACTTGGTGAAAAACCACCAATTCTTGAGACTGTATATTTACAGTTGATTCTCAAGTTTCTTTTGTTTTTTGTCCCTACACCCGGTGCAAGCGGAGTATCCGAGGCTGCATTCGTATCTCTTTTCAGGCGTGTTAGTCCTGCTCATTTGCTTGGCATATACGTTGTCCTATGGAGATTATTTACATTTTATATCGGGGCTGCAATGGGAGGTTTTGTTATCATAAGAATGCTTCAGAAGGGCGAAGAGAAGGAAATTGAAAAACATCGTAAAACAAACTCATAAGATATGCAAAGAAAAGACATAATTAAGGGGTTGAAGATATTCTTGATTATTAGCATCTTCGCTTTAATTGCACTTCTTGTTTTTACAGTAAAAAAAGAGACCTATACTGCATTAACGCAAATGGTTCCTCTATATTTAATGCTTACTCTTGTCTTTTCAATTTTGCATCTCTATCTTGATGTTTTGAGACTGCAGATTCTCACCTGGGCACTTGGGAAATTTATTTCATTTAAGAGTAGTGTTGAATTCACGATGGGCGGATTGTTTCTTGGAGCGGTTACACCTTTTCAATCCGGTGGAATCCCCTTACAGGTTTATGTCTTGAAAAGAGAAGGGTTTTCGATAGGAGAGGGAACGGCTGTTATTCTTTTCAGGGCTATTCTTGGTCTTGGAGTGGTTGTTGTTGCACTCCCAGGTATTTTTGCATACTACCATATTATATCGACAGCTCAAGTGTTGAGGTCAATTCTCAACTATCTTTTCTTTTTCTACTTGATTGCAATAATACTGCTTATGCTTGTGCTTTTTAAGACCGAAGGAACGAGAAGTTGTCTGCACAGGTTTGGAGATTTTCTTCGGAAAAGAAGAGTAATCAGAAGTGAAAAGCCCAAAAGATTTGTTGACAGAATGCTTGATGAGGTGGAGAATTTCAAGAGAAGCATTGTATTGTTTTTTAGGGGAGGTAAGTGGAAAACCTTGCTCTGTTTTGTTGTCACACTGGTTTCTATGGGTTTATATTTTCTCATAGCGCCGATGCTCCTGCTCGGTCTTGGAGTTCAAGTTCCTGTAATGAAGGCTGTGATACTACAATTGGTTCTAACATACCTTCTTGTCTTCATTCCAACTCCCGGAGCAAGCGGAGTGGCAGAATTAGGTGGTTTTTCGTTTTTTTCTTTGATTTGTCCCAGGGAACTTCTTGGAGTTTATGTTCTTCTGTGGAGGTTTTTTACCTTCTATATTTCAGTGATAATTGGAGGTTTCGTTTTGGTAAGGTTGGTGGGTTTTGAAAAGCTGAGAAAAATAAGTAATGAAGAAAGGAACACAGTAGCACAAGAGAAAACAGTAAACAGTAGGCAGTAAACAAAGGAAGGAATAAATGAACTGGTATGATATTTTTATTATCGCAATAATTGCCGCTGGTTTCCTTTACGGTTTTCTTAAAGGTTTTATAAGTGAGGTATTTGCATTGGCTGGTCTTGTTACCGGTTTTCTAATTGCAATGAAATATTCATTCTTCATCGAGCCTTATATTCTTCCGTTCGTCAAAAAAGAAGTGTTTGCTGTTGTTGTTAGTTTCGTTCTTCTTTTTCTTGTTACTGCCGCAGTTATTGTTCTTATCGGCATTTTCTTTAAGAAGGCTATTAAGTTTGTTCATCTCTCCTGGCTCGACAGGATTATTGGTGGTACCTTCGGTATCGTGAAAGGTGTAATCATTGCAGGGCTCATTTCGTTACTCATATTCGTATTCTTTCCCGGAGGTAAAGCTTTCACTAAACAATCTACATTGGGGAGGCACACAATTGATATAGTAAGAATAACAATTTACCTTCTCCCGGAGAAGGTTCAGAAGAAACTCAATACGAAATGAAATAACTGAAGAGCATTGAGAATTAATTGATATGTTCGTTTTGAGCGTTTATAGCATTTAGTTTTTTTTCTGCATCTTTTTTCCTTGACAAAATATTGATTTTTGTATAATATGTTACTATGGAACCTAAATTGTTACATGGGGTTCATTATAAAATACATATACCATTCATAAGACGTTATAAAAGAAAGGAGCGAGTTCTGGTTTTGAGGTTATACAAATAGATTTGTCGAATATATTTTTTATTTCTTGCGGTATAACCTAATGTTAGGCGATGTGAAAATCTATGATTTATTACAAAAGGAGATTAGAATGAAGATCTACGTAGGAAATTTGTCGTACGAGGTCACCGACGAGGATTTACGGGTGGCTTTCGAACCATTCGGACAGATTGAATCTGCTACTATTTTAAAAGACAAGTATAGTGGTCAATCAAAAGGATTTGGATTCGTGGAGATGGCTTCTAAAGCTGAAGGGCAGGCTGCAATCGATGGTCTGAATGGCAAAGAGCTAAAAGGAAGAACGCTTAACGTGAATGAGGCTCGCCCTCGCACCGAAAATCATGGTGGTAGAGGAGGATATGGCGGTGGTGGTAGAGGAGGATATGGCGGTGGTGGTAGAGGAGGAGGACGAGGTGGTAGTAGTAGAGGAGGACGAGGTGGTAGTAGTAGAGGAGGACAAGGTGGCAGCAGAGGAGGACAAGGTCGTAGCTTTTAATCATCGACATTCAGCATATATAACTATCATCATATAAAATTTCACCTAACAAGTCGCTCAAGACCGGCCTGAAAAAGCTCAGCGCTTTTTCAGGCGGTTTAGTTTTGCCGTTGCAAAATCAATGACCTGAGAATAGACAGAGAGGGACAAAATTTCCTCTTTTTCCTTGACAGAAGATTGATTTTTGTATAATATACTACTGTGAAATCTAAATTATCAGGTCAAGTTCGTTATAAAATGCACACACATCATTTATCTGTAGTTTCAAGCAAGTATGATTTTGGCAATAGAGCAAGAAGGAGTCAATATTTATAAGAAGTTATAATAGAAAAGAGCGAATTTTGGTTTCGAGGTTATACAGCAAGATTTGTCGAATATATTTTTTATTTCTTGTTGTATAAACTTATGTTATGTTTTGAAAAATAATACGAAGGAGGTAGGCAATGGAGAGGCAAAAATTCGTTTATTACAAAGAAGATGATATGTATGTGGGCTATCTGCAAGACTTTCCAGACTATATGACCCAAGGGAAAACACTGGAGGAATTGAAACTAAATCTACGCGATATTTATAAAGAACTTACCAGCGGTCGTATCCCTTGTGTTCATCATGTTGCGGAGCTTGAGATAGCATGAAGCGAAGAGATTTGATAAAACAGGTTGAGAAGATGGGGTGTGTTATTATCAGACATGGGAATAGACATGATTGGTATCAGAATCCTGTTACAAAAGCTTGCCAGCCCATTCCGAGGCATAGAGAAATCCAAGAGAGTCTCGCAAAGAACATTATTAAGAAATTGAAAATTTAGCATAACAAGTCACTGCACCTGACCGCTATTCCACTGTGTTTTAAAGTGGCAGGTGAACTCAATCGTTAGATGTTAATAAAACGGAAAAATCATGAAAATTGATATGCTTGTAAATCCTTTTTGTATGGCAGAGCGAGATGTTGCTTCCGTCGGTAATATTTGTGAGAAGCACAACATAGATCTAATCATTCACAATCTTTGGCATATTGATGATGATAATATTGATGAACTCCCAGATTATATAGGAAAACTGATTAAGGAATGGCGCAACGGAAAACGTCCTGGGAGTGTTTACTGTAATGTATTTGTTGACGGAGAAAGAATTCCTCTCAATCAATGGCCGAAACATTTGAAGACGGTTGAGGACAAAATCATCTCAGTCTTGGGGCGAAAAGATGATTAGTCCGATTTCACGAAATGAGATTCTCGAAGGGCTTGACCAAGAATATCATTGTTGCATGTTCGGCATCAATAAAAGAGATTACCATTGCAATATGTGGAAAGATATATACGACGAAGTCGGAGGTATTGGATTTCTGGTGCGCGAGGAGAATAAAATTATAGGCCAGATGATTTATATGCCAAAAAGCTTTGCTCGTAAGATCGCAATATCGACTTCATCGAGTAATGATGATATTGACAAAACCATGGTTCTTGGCTGCCTGTATGTTCTGAAAGATTATGGTAACAAAGGTATTGGCAGTCAGATGATAAGAATGCTAATTGATTTCTGTCAGAACAAGGGTTATACAAAGGTAGAAGCCTGTGTTGATACTCGGTCAATTGAACAACTTGGTCCATTCGATTTATCATTCTATCCATTCAGGAAATTTGGTTTTATCATTGATGATACAAGGGAAGGATGGGAGTTCAATCCCCACACCCGGATATGTTCACTTAACATAGATTCTGCGACTCCCGACATAATTAAAAAAGAAGGCTAACAAAAGGATACACTTGACTGGTGTTTCGCTGACACTTCATACCAGCAAGTGGTCCAGATTGTTAGCCACAATAATAGAAGATATGGATAAATCAAGAGTGGCTAATGTAATTTGGATAGTTAATACTAATGTACTACCATGTTCTTGAACTTTTACAGAGAATCCTAAAAAGTGTTGACTTTTTTGTTTGTATGGTCTATATATTTTAATGGTTTTTGTTTTAAGTAGGGAAAGGAGTTCTTATGGCAAATGTTATAAAGAAATTTTTTAGGCGGGCAAGACCACTTGAAAAAGCCGTTTATCACTATAGAAATGGCGGAACACTTGAAGGTCACAGGGTGCATTTGAGGATTGAATCCAATGGTTCAGGTGTTCTTATTATTGATGCGGACAAGATTTTATACCTGAATCAGACTGCTGCAGAAATAGTTAAGGGAATGCTTGATGAAAAAGATGATTCAGAGATTACCAAAACGATTACTGGAAGGTACAGAGTCAGAAAAGATACAGTCTCTGAGGATTTGGATGCTCTGAGACATACGATTAAGAGATTTGCAGAAGCGACGGACGTTGACCCTATTACTTATTTAGACAACAAAGACATAGAAAAATTTACAAGTGGATTTTCTGCTCCACACAGAGTTGATCTTCTTCTGACTTATGAGAATTGCGGAATTCTGAGAAGATTTTGTTTTGAGGATAAAGAGGAAATGACAACATTGAATTACGAACAGTGGAAACGTATAATCGAAATACTGTGGAATGTTGGAGTCCCGCATATCCTCTTTGCTGGAGGAGAACCAACGGAGTTTGAGAATTTTGTTGAACTTGTTCAGTTTGCAGAAGAAGTTGGCATTGTTACAGGTTTGCTTACAAATGGAGAGAAATTTGCTAATATGGATTTTGTGAATACTCTCGTGGAGGCAGGTCTCGACCATTTGCAGATAACGGTTGAATCTCAGGAGAAACAGATTCATGATAAGTTGATTGGTGATGGAACATGGGAGAAAACGGTCAAGGGTTTAAAAAATGCACTGGCAACTCCCCTTTACTGTATTGCCCATACAACCTTCACTACGAAGAATCTTGCGAACATTCCTCAATTTGTTTCATTCCTGAAAGACCTGGGCGTTTATGCGTTTGCTGGGGATGCTTTGAATAAAAAGAATATTTCCAAGGCTAACGGTATTGGTTTAAATGATGATGAGATTAGGGATTTGCTAAGTAAACTTTCAGGTGAGCTTAAGAAGAACGAAATATCATTTATCTGGTATGGTGATGAGAAGATAGAAGGTGCAGATAAGACGAGTGGAACATGGGAGTATAGTATGTGTATTGAACCCAATGGTGATGTTACAGCCTGCAGATTTGACTATAAACCTTTTGGTAATATCCTGAAGAATGAATGGAATTCCATATGGAGGGAAGCGATAAAATACAGCGGGTGAGGGGAGTCGGATGAACAAAATAAGTTTTCATAATTAAAATGTCAACGAAATATTTATGTAAAATTCGTTGTCCTGTTCGGTCCAATCTTGAATATTGTGTAGATTTTCTGTTCTGTATGTTTTCCATCCAAGAATGTATTCGCATGAACGAAAGGGTTTAAGGAAAATAGTTGCTTCGAAAAGAAGAGTGGACTCAACAATTCCAGATGGGAAAGGGGGATGAGGGTCAGTATCTTTCTGCCAGGGATTTTGTAGATTTCCTTCCCCTTTTCTAATATATCCAAAATGCACTTGAGGTATCACATTCCATCGCAAATATTCCTTGAAAGTAATATTGAGTTCATCGCCGTCCGGACCCAAAGGATGTCCAAGGCAGGCAGAGAAATTAGAGTATGTGTTCTCCGAATATTTATGGGTATAAACCCATTTAGCTATTCTTGTGTATTCAAAAAAACCTTGGAGTCTTGGTAAATTCAGAGGTTCTGCTATCTGTAAACCAATTAGCGAGCCTATCTTATTCGGGGCTGGAGGTGTTGATTCATACTGAAAATCGTCTATGAGAAATTCAGAATAAAGTTTGCTTTTACCAAGAAAATGAAATGAAAGGTCAAAACTCCACATTATGTTGTCTCTATCTCCGCGGTTGTATTGTTCTCCGTAGAGGATAAGCAGAGGGTTTAGATATCCTGGCTCGATTCTCCCGGAAAACAAAACAAATTCGTTGAAACCAAAGGTGATGCCATAGATTTCTTTAAGTTCTGCTCTATGACCAGCGAGAAATTTCATAGAGTCAATGTTAACGACGATAAAGAAAGAAGACAATTTGAATTTTCCTATTTCTAATGCTGTGTTTATCTCGTCAAAAAAAGGGTAATTGTTTGATAGAAGAAGGGTTCCGAATCTGCCGGGTCCCAACCAGTTTGTTGTTCGACCTGCATTTATTTCTATGTGGGGAAATGACAGGCTGAAGAGTGCGGAGGGGGTTGTTCCTGCAATACCTTTCCATTTTCTTGTTCCAGGGATTATTGTTGTTTCCGAATCGTTATCTTTTATCAGAGTCATTTCTTCTGCAAAAGAAATATGTTTACTGAGGTTGCTCCAAAAAGATGTTTGAAATGCAACTTCATACTCCCAGTTATTTTTTTTCCTTATTATTTCAATACCTGTTTTGGTTTCCTCCATTAAGGATAAGAAGTCAGTAGAATAGATTGTTTTTGGTACATTTCTGAGGTTGTGCATTGGCACAAGTGAAAATTCTTCGTAAAGTGAGGCGAGAAGGTTTTCTTCAACATTATCCAGAGCAAGTTCATTGTTCACATATTTTCCTTTGACCTCATCGAGTGCAAGACAAATTGCTTTTCTTGTTATTGGTTTTGTCTGAAGGTCAATAGAGAGTATTCTTTCTGCCGAAAAATATTCAATTATGTCGTATGACCAATGGTCTAAGGGAATGGGGGCATTCTCTTCTGAGTTAAGAGCAGGAAGAAAGAGAGAAAGGACAAAGAATAGAGACAGAAGACCTAAGACTGAAGACCTTAAACCAACATAACATCTCAAGTAATGGAGTAGCAAGGCTTGTTTTGCGAATTTCCTAATTTCCATTTTCGTGTTTTATTTCAGTAATAAACCATTCATAAGTTTTCTTAAGCCCGTCTTTAAGTGCAACATCAGGTTTCCATCCGAGCTGTTTCTGTGCCCTCTCTATGTTCAACACGTTCCTTTCAAGTTCTCCTGCTCTTTTGGGTGCAAGTTCTTTCTTATTGTGCTTTGCTGATGCCTGTTCTATCATTGTGTGTAGTCCTTCAACGCTCGTGGCAATGCCTGTTCCAATATTGAATGTAGAATTGGCGCCGTTTTCAAGGCAGAGTATATTTGCTCGCGCAACATCTTCCACAAAAACATAATCCCTTTCAAGTTTTCCCGCTCCATATAGATATGATTTTATGCCCTGTTCTATCTGTCCAATGAAGATTGAAACAACACCTGCTTCACCTTTAGGGTCCTGCCGAGGACCGTAAACATTTGCATATCGTAATATCGTATAATTCAATCCTTCCCATCTCGAAAAGGATTTTACATATCCTTCCCCTGCCAATTTGGCAACTCCATAGGGTGATATGGGATTTGGTGGGTTATCTTCGGTAGCTGGTTTGGGGGTCTCACCATAGATAACACCCCCGGAGGAAGAGAATATGAATTTTTTAACATTGTTATTTTTGCTCTCTTTAAGGAGGTTTAGCATACCCATTATGTTTGTGCTTGCATCGCCGAGAGGGTCAGATACGGATTTTCTCACATCCGCCTGTGCTGCTAAATGAAACACATATTCCGGTTTATTCTCTTTGAATATTGAAGGAAGGTCTTTATCGTTCAAATCCATTTCATAGAACAGAGCATGCGGATTTATGTTTTCTCTTTTTCCTGTTGAAAGGTTATCAACGATTATTACATTGTGACCTGATTCAATTAGTTTATCAGCAAGGTTTGAACCTATAAATCCCGCACCACCTGTAACAAGTATCTTCATAATCGCTGTACTATAGCATAATAAAAATCATAGGTCAATAAATTTTTTTGTCATGAGGTCTCTGTGCAGTTTTTCAGAGACCTCATAAATTTGTTTTGACAATGCAGGTTTTTTCTGGTATTTTTGAACTTATGGAGAACTTAAAGGTTAGTATTGTTATTCCTACATACAACAGAAAGAATGAACTGAGAAAGCTTCTTGACGCACTGAATAGCGAAGACTATCCTTTCCGTAATTTCGAGGTGATAGTAGTAGACGATGGTTCCAGCGATGGGACGGGAGAGTTTATAGAATCATATGCATCACATCTTAATTTAGTCACAATAGTTCACAAAGAAAACATGGGAAGTGCAGCGAGCAGAAACGATGGAGTAAGGACAGCGGTGAATGAGATAGTTCTTTTTTTAGATGACGACCTTGTTCCATCCAGGGGAATTATTCGAAATCATATCGAACATCATAGTAAGAGTAACTGCGCAGTTATTGGTAATATTAAATATAGAGAAACATTTAGTACTCGATGGGTTTCGAGATACCTGAGCACAAGAGGTACTCACAAGATAAAACCAGATGAGAGGATTCCTTTCAAGTGTTTCTGGACAAGCAACACATCTATCAGAAAAGAACATCTTTTGAAGGTGGGACTTTTTGACGAACAGTTCAAGGGAGCAGGAGGAGAGGACACAGAGATCGCATACAGGCTGGAGAAGGTTGGGATTCAATTCGTATTTGCAGATAATGCTCTCTGCTATCATAAACCGGTTTCACTTTCCGAGCTTATTAAGAAACAGGAATCGTTTGCAAAAAATGCACTTCCGCTGCTCGCAGAAAAGGACGAAGCTTTTAGGAGGATTTTCAGACTGGATCTTATGAAGAACCCTTTTGTTAGATTTGCGCTTTCTAAAGTTGTTTATTTCCCGATTTATTGTTTAGCGGGAATTATGAATCTTTTCTATCTTCCTCCGTTTGTTATCGATTATCTTCTGCTGCGAAAAAGATACAATACAAAGTAAGATCGAAATAATTTCATATTAATAACATAATCCAGATACGACCTTAAGTAATTTTGCAATTGAGTAATTTCGGCACAAATTTCACCACAGAGACACCCTGTACCATTCGGTGCAGGGTACACCCTGTATCAAATGGTGCAGGGCAGGCAGAGAAGACATTTAGTTCAATTTTTTTCGAATCTGTTCACAGCGATAGCGTTTAATCCCCGTTATTCACCGACACTCTGATACTCCGTTTCTGTTTTATCGCAGGCTAACCCTTCGACTTTGCTCAGGACAAGAGCCTGCGGCTACCCTCTCTCTTCTGCCTTCAGTCTTATGTCTGCATCTGGAACAATTCTTTCCGCTCGCTTCAGAAGTTTTTCAGCTTCCCCTGTTCTACCTTTTTTAATGAGTTCTTTCGTGAAAGTACGCAGTTCGGTTTCATAACTGAACAGTACTTCCAATCGTTTATCATCCGACCAGTCATCATACATCTTCTTGAATGGTTCACCACGGAAGAGTTTGAACGCCCTTATGAATTCTCTCTTAGCAAAACCCCATTCACCCGCTCGCAGAAGCGCCTTCGCCTGTACAAGATGTTCTTGATACCCTCCGTAATCGGAGGTAAAGTAGCAATCATAAGAAAGTCTGTTTTCCTTAACATAGAGAAAATGGGAGGGAAGTTTAAGTGCTTTTCGGAGCCCTACTAAAAGATGAGCAAGATTTCTTGAAGGTTTTTTACTATCGGGCCAGAAAATTTTGTATATCTTATCGAGGGATATGCTTTTCCTCTCTGAAGATGCGAGAAAGATCAAGAATGAAGTCTCTTTTGGTGTGAGTTTCATTTTTAGATACTTCTGGTTCTTATGAACAATGAGCTGTCCAAGAAACTTGATATAATAGATGGGGATATCCTTCCTGAAGACCGGCAGATTGAGTATCGCTCTGGGGAGTCCTGTATCCTTTCCTTTTTCAAGAAGGGCTCTAACAGGTTCAGGAAAAAATACTATAATCCGATGCAAGAAACCCAAAAGGTCTTTTTCTTTGGCAAATCTAAATGCTTTCTTATAGTTGCCCGCAGGAAGGTTGTTCTGCAATAGTGAAAAGAGTTTGAATATGGGAAAACCTTTAATGTGTTTCTCACTCATTAGATTTTTCCCTGAGAGAGCATTCCGAATAACAGTTTCTCTTTTCATTCCATATTTTCTGAATAAGGGTATGTATTTCTTGAGCATAGCCCTTGCTTGTTTTTCTTCACCGAGTGCTGCTCGAATCCCAGCAAGTCCCAAAGATGCGGCGTGAAGATGATTTCTGAGTTGCCTTTTTTGCGATTCCTCCAATGCTGCCTTAATATAGTAAGATGCTCTTGAAATATTTCCTTGACCAAGAGCACAATGTGCACGGATAATGGTAAATAGCGAATGTGTTCCTTCTCTCTCTTTTTCCGCATCTTTAAGGAATTTTATACTCATACGATATCTGCCAGCCATCGCACTAGTGAATGAAAGCTTCGTTAAAAGAAACTTCCGCTGAATATTCCCTGTTTCCATTTCAAGCGCTTTCTTAAAATAAAGTGAAGCTTTTTTATAATCTGTAACCGAACCCAAGAGGCTTCCTGTAGAATCAAAATAAAATGCGTAGGGTAAGGAACGGAGCAATCTAACACTGTTTCCAATGCATTCTTTTGCTTTTTGACCATTGAGATACCCACCGTATATCGTCCCCTCGTGCATTGACAAAAGGTGTCGAAGAGAAGGATTCTGTATGTCTTTTGTTCTTTCTTTGAGAAGAGTAATAACTTCCAGTTCCTTTGTGGGTGCCATCATCCAGTTCAGGGCGAGCGATTCGCCCAAAGCTGCAAAAATAGAGGAGTAGAATAAGCCTTTTTTTTCTAACTTCTTCCTGATTTTTTTCGCCCTTTTGTGATATTCGGTAAAGGAAATTTTACCGAAATTCAGAAATATGCGGCCAAGCTGCTTTCTTGGAGTAAGAAAATGTTCTGGGATTTCTTCCAGGACTTTATCATTTGGAAAAGAGGGAAGGAGATTTACAATCTCTGATGCCTTTTTGACCATCCCTAGTTTTAGCAGATTTTTTATCCTTTTCAAAGCGTCTTTTATTTCGGGTGTGACGGCACCAAATGGTGCGTATGGAGCCTTTTTGGACCTTCCAGTCAATGCATACCTTTTCCATATTCCCCATATCCCTTTGGAAGAGACCGTTATTCCTTGTTCTTGAAGTATTTGTTGTGATTTCCTCAATGTTAATGCAGGCTCTCTCTCCTTGAGTATCATTATCTTTTCTTCAATGTCTCTTGAAGGTCTGTTCCAGGGTCTCCGGTATGGTTTCTTTCTTTTGAGATTCTCCTTGCCACCTTCTCTGTACCACTTAACCCATCTCCATAGAGTCATATGAGGAATATCCAATTTCTCGGATGTTTTCCTTAAGGATTCTGCTTCTGCAATATATGTTTCAACTGCCCGAATCCTTAATTCTATTTTTGTAATTCTGTTTGTATATATCATTGAGGAAAAAATAAACTAAAACTTTCCATTTGTCAAGGAGAAAAATGTCATTTTGCTTAAGTTACTATAACAAGTGAATTAAAGTATATAATTAATTTGGTAAAACCTAAAAATCATACACAATTTGAAATATACTTTCATGATAATGAAATGAAAAACAGGCGATACAAAAAATGAGGGAAGTAAAAGAATCGAATAATGATTATTGGGAAATACATCCTTTGCGAAAGGGAATATATGATCTGGAGGTATAGATGAATCTCATGATTGTTCTATTATTGTCTTCGATGTTAAGCCAGTCGATTACATGGACAACAAAGCAAGCATTACCAGTAGTTAGATCAGCTGCAGGCTGTGCCGTGGTCAATGACACTGTCTATGTTATTGGTGGTTCCAGTGGTGGTGGCTCTCTTCATAATACGAATTATGTCTATGATCCTGTAACAGATTTATGGTCAACAAAAGCAGCAATGCCAACTGCTCGTTCCCAGCTTGGTTGTGCAGTGGTAGGTGGTAAGATTTATGCAATCGGTGGATTTGTGGGTGGTGTACAAACCGACACTAATCTTGTAGAGGTGTATGACCCGGCAAGCGACTCATGGTCTTCGAAACTACCTATGCCAACATCAAGGTATGCTTTTGCAATTGCAGTTGTTGCAAATAAGATTTATGTAATAGGCGGAATGCTTCCAGTCGTTGCAACAGTTGAGGAGTATGACCCTTTGTTCGATTCTTGGACAACAAAAACATCAATGCCAACAAAGAGGATGGGTCCCGCTTGTGGGGTGATCAGGGATACAATTTATGTCTTTGGTGGTTCAGTCAATGTTGGCTCAAAGGATACTCTTGTAAATGAGTGTTACGATCCTATTACTGATAATTGGGCAACTAAAGCGCCTATGTCTTTCAATAGATATGCTAGTGGTAGTTTCTCCTATAACGATATGGCATATAGCGTAGGAGGATACAACTATTCCTCGTATTTTACAACTGTTGAGTTTTATGATCCCGTTTCTAACAGCTGGTCATCTGAAACATCGATGCAGAATGCCAGACAGTCTGTTGCAGTAGGTCTTGTTGGAAACAAAGTTTATGTGATAGGTGGATGGAATAATGGTGCACTTAATTATAACGAGGAAGGGACTCTTCCCCCAACAGCTGCAGATGGAGATGTTTTTGGTTGGGGTTTTAACGCGTATGGGCAACTTGGGGATAATTCGACAGTTAATCGGTCTACACCTGTCAAAATGCATACACTTACAAATATTGTTGCAGCTGATGGAGGGTGTGATTATTCACTTGCCGCAAAGTTAGATGGAACTGTCTGGGCAGTGGGGAGGAACAACTATGGGCAACTTGGTGATAATTCAACAACTGAGCACCACGAGCCGATCCAGACCGACAATCTCACGAATGTTATAACAGTTGCCGCAGGTTATTATCATGCACTTGCATTGAAGTCTGATGGCACTGTTTGGGGATGGGGTAGCAATTCTCAGGGACAGGTTGGTGATAACTCGACAACAAACCGCTGGCAGCCTGTTCAAACAAATATTCTTATGAACATTACAGTTATTGATGCAGGGGTCTGGCATTCACTTGCATTGAAATCAAATGGAACAGTCTGGGCGTGGGGAAGAAACAACGAGGGAGAACTCGGAGATAATACAACCACAAACCGCCTGGAGCCCTGCAGTACGTGGATTTCCTCGGATGTCATTGCAATTGCCGCAGGAGCTATACATTCATTGGCAATCAAGTCAGATAGAACTGTTTGGGCATGGGGAAAAAACAACTTTGGACAACTTGGTGACAACTCAACTATCGATCGTCATACACCTGTCCAAACGAACATTCTTACAGATGTCATTGCAGTTGACGGGGGAGACGGACATTCACTTGCATTAAAATCAAACGGAACTGTCTGGGCATGGGGAAGAAACAATTATGGTCAACTTGGTGACAACACTACTATCGAACGTCACACACCTGTCCAAACGAACATTCTTACAGATGTTGTCGCAATTTCAGCTGGTGCTTTACATTCTATGGCACTTAAGTCAGACGGAACACTCTGGGCCTGGGGTGCTAACTACGATTATCAACTTGGGGATAATACGAATACTGAGCGGCATACTCCCGTTCAGGTTCATGGTGGAGAACAGGCTGGGTCATATCTGACAGGAATAAATGTATTCAATGCAGGTGGCTTTCACTCACTTGCTGTTGAGGGTGCACCTACAGGGATTGAACTAATAGGTTTACGTGCAGAGCCTTATGGCGAAAAGATAGAAGTTAGTTGGAGGTCTTCTTGCGAGGTTGATGGAATTCTTTATATTCTCAAGCGTTCCAGTAAGGCGAAATCTTCCTACACTGAGGTTACAAGGATTTCTGGTTCTGGCTCTTCCCCGTCAGCTAAGACCTATTCATATAGAGATGAGGATGTAGAACCGAGTATGCGATATTTCTACAAACTTGGTGTTGTGAAAGAGGATGGAAACACGCAATGGTATGGACCTGTATCTGCAGTAGTTGTAAGAACAAAACCATTCCTAAGTGTTGAACCAAATCCATTCAGCAAAACTACAGTCATTAGTTATTCGTCATTAGTCATTAATGACCAATTACCAATGACCAATGACTTACAATGCCCAGCATTGCGAATCTATGATGTGAGTGGAAGGTTGGTTAAGTCCTTTTCGCTCTTCACTCCTCACTCTTCGCTCATCGGTTCTCTTTCCTGGGATGGAAGGGATGATTTTGGGAAGTTACTTCCCTCAGGTATCTATTACTGCAGACTAACAGTTGGAAATTTCACACAGAAAATGAAGATTCTGCTTGTGAGATAATATCGTAAATTGTAACTCGTTTCATTCGTTAAAAACGTTTAAGTCGTGTAACGTCGAGATTCTTCCTAAGTCAGAAAGACTGCCATGTCAGAATGACACGCTGATGACTAACTTATTCTTCGGATTCGGTAGGTGTTTTGGGTTTTTTCTTCATCTTGAAATTACAGTAAAGGATGCCATCACCAGAGATACTTACGGTTTTTTCTTTCCAGAAGTATCCAGCAGCTTCAATGTGAATGTTATATATACCTTCTTTTAGTTTGATGGAGTATGTACCACCAGAAGTTGTTTCGATTGTATTATAGTAGCTTTTTCCTGAAATCGTAATCATCCCAGCCAAGGGCTGGACTGTTTTCTCGTCGTAGGCTCTGCCCTTAAGGATGCCGATATCTGTGATTTCGTCATTCCTGAATATTGACTTTGAATAGAATGCTGCACTTAAGTCAAATACAGAATGCTTAAAATCGTCTCCAAGCAGGCTGTTGGGGGTTATTACTCCGCCTTTTATAGTGAAATACTGGTGATCGAATCTGAATCCGTAATCATAATTTCTTCCATCTATGCTGAAATATGGCTTGAAACCCTTTACATTTATAATTTGCCAGTTCATGAAAATTCCGAATGCGTCATTATGAATATCGTCAGAGTAGTAATCTGTGTTCAAGGTTTGTGTCCAGGTGCCGTAGCCAACGAATTTACCTCTTCCAATACCTATGCTCAAATTGGAGAAAGCAATATGTTTTCCGACGACTGCATAACCTGATAGTTGCTCGGAATTTCTAATTTTATAAACACTCTTTTGCCATCTGGTTTCTTTTCCTTCGCCATAGGATGATATGTAGCGCATTGGTGCAATATTGTCTATCCCAAAAGCTACTCTTGGTTTTCCTTGTTCCTCATCTATTATGCGATATGTACAGTTGAGTCCGTATGCACCACCCAGATAAGAGACAAACTCGATATTAGCGTGATTGAATAGTCCCAAGCCAGCGGCAAAATCTATGTCTCTTGGAGCAATCGATTCATCAATCGGTATTTTACCGTTCACATATGCGGCAGCGGTGAGATGAGGTAAAATATTTCCTGTAGGGACGGATGAGATGAACTCTCCGTAAAGGGATGTAAAACATAGAAGAGAGAGAACAAGTAGAAAGGATTTTTTCATGATAATTCCTTTTCTTAATTGATAATATACTGTTTTTCTGTGCAATACTGTTGTTAAAAAGAGACTTTCGATGAACTTTACGGTTCAGGAACATTAACTAGTAGATCAAGCATATCCCAGGACCTCTTATCCTTTGGATTTATGTCGATGGCTTTCTTGAATGCCTTAATCGCTTTCCCTCTCTCCCTTAATCCCCAGTAAGCGTATCCGATGTGATACAGGGCTGAGGCATGGTTTTTACTGCATTCAAGCACCTTTCTGAAGTTGTCAACAGCAAGTCTGTATTGTTTCCTTGAATTGTAAATAATGCCAAGATGATAATATGCAATAACAGACCCCGGGCTTTTCTTAATGAATTTGGAGAACGAACGAATCGCTTCCTCGTTATCGCCTCTATGATAGTGGGTTAAACCGAGCCAGTAATCAGCCATAGAGAAATCGTTGTTGATTTTCAGCGTTTTTTCCAGTTCCTCTATGGCTTCTTTCAAACAGGCTTTTCTGTAATAGGCAATACCAAGTGCATAGTGGGCATCAGCAAAATCCTTTTTAAATCCTATTGCAATTTGATATTCTTTTATTGATTTTTTCACATTTCCCATAAGATAATAGAGGTCTCCAACTTTCTTGTGATAATAAGGATTATTAGTGTCAATGGATAATGCCTTTTCCATTTCTTCGGCAGCCAATTTCATCTTACCGTGAATTCTGAACTCGTTTGACCTTCTAACCGCAGCTATGGCAGGTTGTTTTTCTCCCAGTTTTTCGCCGCAGTAAGGGCAGAATAGAAAAGCCTTGTTTTTTATTTCCTTTCCACATTCCTCACATTTCATTTTTTGCACCTCAAGAGATATTCATTGTAAGAGAAATTCTCTTAGAAATTTGCTTCGATTTCTATTTCCTTTCCTATCTCCCTCAAGTTTTCAAGAACCTTGTGAAAAATCGGTACCGAATGGGTGTTCTTTTCTTCGTTTTCAAATTCTTTCTCACCATGAATGTAAATCCTATCTTTCCCTTCTGCCTTTTTAGATGTTTTCAGTATGTTTATATATTTATCCATATTATCTTTGAATTCATCCTTTGAGGAGAAAATGTCAGGGTCGATTGCTCCAAAGAAATGGCACACTCCTGCAGCCTGTTTGTTGGAATATATTATAGGACCATAGGCACCACCGGAAAGAACGCCACTCAAAATATCAACCAGGGCTGAAAGGCCATAACCTTTATGTCCACCCATTGCTTCAGTGGCTCCACCGAGAGGAAGCAATCCGCCACCTTTTCTGTTAAGCATATTATCCAAAACCTTTGCTGATTCGGCTGTAGGTTGTCCCTTTTCGTCTGTTGCCCAGGCTTCCGGAATCGGTTTGTTCATTCTGTTGTAGACCTCCAATTTTCCCCTCGGAACGGTACTTGTTGCCATATCGAGGACAAAAGGTTTCTCGGATTTTGTTGGGAATGCAAAGCTGAGCGGATTTGTTCCAATAACTGCTTGTTTACCAAATGTGGGAAGAACGAGAGGAGCAGAATTCGTGAGAGAAATTCCGACCAGGTCATCCTTGAGAGCCATCATTGAATAGTATCCGGCGATTCCGAAGTGATTTGAATCTTTTACATTGGCAAAAGCTAAACCGTTTTTCTTTGCTTTGTCAATTACCATATTCATTGTTTTGTATCCTGCTACCTGTCCAATGCCGTTACCTGCAGAAATTAGGAGACTAACAGGTGTTTCCTTAAGAATTTTGAGCTCTGTTTTTGGATTCATTTTATTGTCCTGTATGTATCCAACATATCTTTTTAGTCTTGCTACGCCATGAGAGTTTATTCCTCTCCTGTTTGCCGATAGGAGAACATCTGTCGTTATTTTTGCATCTTCTTCGGGAACTCCAAGTTTGATGAATACATTCTCCGTGAATTTCCTCAAAGCATCCACTTTTACATCTATAAAATCCGCCATTCTTACCTCCCTTTAATTATTGAAAGTTAATAAGTTTAATAATGATTACACTGATCTAATAACATTACGGACATTATACGTCAAAAGTATCTTATTAGCAAGGGGGTTTTTCATCTGTGCAATTTGACCCTGCATCTGTGTAATCAAACATCCGATAGGATGTCTAATAGGGAATCCCATCTCTCATCACTGTTTCAACCATTGTTTTTATAAACGGAGGGATATATCCCTTTTCGCTCAACGTTTCTCTCAGCTTCTGTACTATTTCAGGGGTGTCTATTTCCATAGGACAGTATTTTACACATCTACCGCAGAGGGTGCAGGTAAATGCCATAGGTGCAGCTTTTTTTAAACCTCCGGCGATGTATGCAGTCCAGGGAATACCGATTCCACCCATATACTTATATCCCCACTCTCCGGTTGTTATAGGATAAACTGCACATTCATACATACAGGCTCCACATCTCAGGCATCTCAATATCTGTGAAGTGAGGGGATCTTTTGCCACTTCACTTCTTCCATTATCATATAGTATTACATGGAATTCTCTTGGTCCGTGAGCACCATAGACAACCGTTTTTTCGATGTCTCCGGTTTTACTGGGTCCTGAAACTATGGAAACGTAAGTCATTGCAAGATAGCCGGCATATCTTGATACAACTTCAAGTAATCTGAAACCATCTTTCAGTGTTGGAAGGATTTTTTCAATACCCGCAAAAACAATGTGAACATCGGGGGCATTTGTGGCAAATCGGATATTGCCTTCATTTTCAAATAAGAAAACAGAACCAGTATCTGCAGTGATGGCATTTGCCCCGCTTATTCCAATATCAGCATTGAAGAACTTATCTCTCAAATACTCACGCGCAAATTCCGTTAGTTTTTTTGGGTCTGGTGGTAACTCGTGACCAGCAATTTTACTGAAGAGTTCTGCCACCTTTTCTTTTGGAATGTTTACTGCTGGAGCAAGAATGTGCATAGGTCTTGATTTTAAACTCTGAACGATGAATTCTCCGAGGTCTGTTTCATAGACGGTGTTTCCCCATTTTTCAAGGTTTTCGTTCATATCAATTTCTTCGGATGTAATGGATTTTGCCTTGACAATTGTTTTTCCAGTTCCGGTGAGTTCTTTTAAGATTTTCAGTGCATCCTCTTTGTTCTTAGCAAAGTGAAAATGTCCATGCATTTTTTCTATAATCTTTCCTGTTTCCTCTATCAGGTCGTCAAAGTGCTTTATGACAAAATCCTTGGTTTCCTGCAGTTTCTTTTTTTCTTCCTCAACATAAGGAAAGGCTTTCAGTGCTTCATCTCTTTTTTCCCTGAAAGAGTGTACCGCTCTTCTCAATGCAGTTCTTGTAAATTTGTTTCTTCGGGTTTTGTAGAGTAACTTCATATAGTCCTTGAATTCTTTTTCCATTATTTACTCCATAGCTTTCAATAGAAGTTCAATAATATCCATTACTTCTATGTTCTTAAAGGTTTCGCTTCCTTCATACAGATTCTGATAGCAGAAAGGACAACTTGATACAACTATCTCTGCACCTGTCGGCATAAATTGCTTTTCTATTTTTTCTTTCGATATTTCAACTGAAAGGATGGGAAGATATGCCCTTACGAGTCCACCTCCACCACAACAGGTTGAAAACTCGCGATTGAATTCTATCTCTTTGAAGGTCACTCCCGGAATGGATTTTATCACTTCACGCGGTTCGGAGTAAATTCCATCACCTTTTCTTCCAATATAACAGGGATCGTGATAGGCAATGGATGCTTTTATGGGATTTTTCAGTTTCAGTTTGTCTTCTTTTAGGAGTCTATGGATAAACTGTGATAAATGAGTTACCGTATAATTCCTTTTTTTATTCGGGAAAAGATGTGGATATTCAGTCTTTATGGTTGTGTAACAGTGAGCACAGGGAGTTATAATTTCTTTCACACCACTTTGTTCGATTTCCTCTTCGACTCTTTTTGCCTGCTTCTTGAATTTATCTGTTGCCCCCGAGAGTAGGACAGGAGCTCCACAGCAGACCTTGAGTCCGAGTGGCTCGTACTTCACTCCCGCAAGGGAAAGAAACTTTTTTAGATTTTCGTAAAGTTTCTTATCACTTCGAGTAGTGCATCCGAAAAAAATCCCCAGTTTTTCTATTTCATCCTCCTTGTTATTTCTTTTGCATATTCACTTGTTTTTATTGGGGTTACATTATCCATCTGTCTTGCGAGGTCATAGGTTACCTTTTTATCCAGTATTGTTTTTTCTAAAGCATGCTTTATTAGTTGTGCCGCTTTATCCCATCCTAAATATTCAAACATCATTACACCAGACAGAATTAGGGAGCCCGGGTTAACCTTATCCATTCCCCTGTACTTCGGGGCGGTTCCATGTGTTGCCTCGAAGAGTGCAGTATAATCACCGATGTTTGCTCCTGCTGCCATACCGAGACCACCGACCTGTGCCGCACAGGCATCGGATAGATAATCGCCATTAAGGTTTGGCAGTGCAATCACATCGTATTCAGCTGGACGTGTTAAAACCTGTTGAAACATCTGATCTGCGATTCTGTCCTTCACCACAATCTTGTTTCCAGGGTTTCCTGCTTCTTTTCCTTCCCTTAAGTCCCTGAATGCACCAGGTTTTGTCATAGGTGTTATGCCATCATCCGTCTTTACCTGGTCCCAGAGTTCATCCTCCGTTATTATGTAATCTCTGAATTCTTCTTTTGCAACTTCGAATCCCCAGTCCTTAAATGCACCTTCGGTGTATTTCATAATATTTCCTTTATGAACCAGTGTAACACTCTTTCGCTTATTGTCAATTGCATACTGGATTGCTTTTCTAACCAGTCTTTTTGTGCCTGTAATACTAATCGGCTTAATCCCAATACCTGAATCCTCTCTGATTTTAGTTCCCATTTGGTTATTCAGGAAGTCGATTACTTTTTTCACATCATCTGTCCCTTCCTGCCACTCGATACCGGCATACACATCTTCGGTGTTCTCACGGTATATCACAACATCTAAAAGTTGTGGATTTTTAACAGGAGAAGGGACTCCCTTGTAATGTTTTACGGGTCTTATGCAGGCATATAGGTCCAGTACTTTCCGCATTGTTACATTCAAACTTCTGAATCCACCACCTACAGGCGTTGTAAGAGGTCCTTTTATGGCTACAATATAATCACGGATCGCTTGGAAGGTCTCGTCGGGAAGAACATTTCCCACTTTGTGCTGAGCTTTTTCACCGGCGTATATTTCTTTCCACTCGATTTTCTTTTTTCCCCCGTATGCTACATTTACAGCCTCATTCCATACAATCATCGATGCATTCATAATATCCGGACCGATTCCATCACCCTCAATGAAAGGAAGGATCGGATTATCGGGAACTTCAAGTTTCCCATTTACTACTTTTATCTTTTCTCCCATAATTGCTCCTTTTCCTTAATTACAAATAATAAGCACGAAACTACGAAATTGCGAAGTTACGAAATTGACAAAGAGAGTCTCCATTTTCGGATTTTTTTAAGTACTTATGTGAGATGAAAATCCCCGTATTTTTTTATATGTTCCTCGATACCACCATCTTCTATTATTCTCATCATAAAAGGAGGCATTGGCGATGCAGTTAATTCCTCGTTCTTCGTAAGGTTTTTTATCTTACCCAGTTGAAGATTGATTTCAAGTTCATCTCCTTCGTCTATGCTATCTGTATCTACTTCAAGAGCAGGTAAACCGACATTCGTTGAATTCCTGTAAAAAATGCGAGCAAATGATTTGGCGAGTATGCAGGTCACTCCTGAGATTTTTATTATGCGAGGCGCATGTTCTCGTGATGACCCAAGACCAAAGTTATTTCCTCCTGCGATTATATCCCCTGGTTTTACTTTCTTTGCAAAGTCCGGGTCAGCATCCTCAAGAACATGTTTTGCAAGTTCAGGAAGATTGGTTCTCAAGTGGAATAATCTTCCTGGTGCAATATGGTCTGTTGAGATGTTATCACCAAACTTCCAGACCTTTCCTTTTAGAATCATCATTTTCCTCCTTCATCATAAATCGAAATTGCGAAATTGGAAATTTAGAAATTGTTTTGGTTGTCAGGAGGTTTTTGATTTTCCTAATTTCCACTTTCTTATTTTCGCACTATTACATACTTATTTTCTATTTTTTGCCACAAAGTTCTTTACCCAGTCTGTTGTAACAGATTTGGGTCTCTCGATTGCCTCACCAAGGGCACGGCTGACGATTAGTTGAGCGCACATTCCCATTGCCCTTGAAACGCCAAAAAGCACAGTATAGTATTGAAATTCTGTAAGTCCGAAGTGATAAAGGAGACATCCACTTGCAGCGTCAACATTGGGCCAAGGGTCTTTTGCTTTACCGTGTTCTTTGAGTACTTCAGGAATTATCTTAAAGACTTTGTCAACAATCTGAAAAAGGGGATCATCGGAACAGACTCTTTCGCCAAATTTATGAAAAGCGGCATATCGTGGGTCTGTTACTCTTAATACTGCGTGTCCATATCCAGGAATAACTTGACCTGAGTTGAGAGTATCCCACGCAAACTGCTTAAGTTGTTCATCCGTAGGAACTCCTCCAAATTTGTCTTTAACCATTATTACCCAGCGAAGACACATCTGATTTGCCAGTCCGTGCAACGGACCTGCAAGGCCGTTGAGTCCTGCAGATACAGAATAGTATGCATCCGAGAGTGCAGAACCAACACAATGACAGGTGTGAGCACTGACATTACCTCCTTCATGGTCACAATGCAAAACCATATATAGGCGCATAAGGTTTGCAAATTCACCTGATGGGTCTTCCAGTCCAAGCATTCTTGCATAATCTCCTGCCCAGTCAAGTTCTGGATCAGGTTCGATTCGAGGACCTTTGTTGAACCTCATACGATAGATTCCCGCAGCAAGTGTGGGCAGTTTCGCAATGATGTTAAGGGAATCTTCAAGCGTAGGACCCCAGAATTCTGTTTTCTTCATTCCTTCATCATATTTCTTTCTATAGACCGATTCTTTTTCCATTGCCAGTATTCCAAGGCTGAACATTACCATTGGATGTGAGTCATTAGGCATAGCCTCAAGTACTTTCCAGACGTAATCAGGAACCTCAGAACGCTTCTTAAGGTCTTTGGTTAGTTCCTTCACAGAAGCATCATCAGGTTTTTCTCCCGTTACGAGAAGGTAGAAAACAGCTTCGGGGAGTTGATCCTTCATTTCTCCAATTGGAGTACCACGGATTATAAGACCCTTATCTGGTGGGACTACCGAAGTATCGCAAACAAGTCCTTTTACGCCACGCATTCCGCCGTAAGCCTGTCTTACGGTAACTTCAGAAATTACTTTGTCCCCGTTTTCCTTTACTAAACCTTTGATCTCGTTACGCAGTGCAGGGATTTTTTTGGCTAATGTTTCTTTTAATGTAGCCATTATAACTCCTTTCGTTTTGTTTGTACATATTATGAAACTTAGTAGTTAAGTAATTGAGTGATTAATTAACGACTTCTCTTGGGTCGCTAATTTCTCCTCTGATTGCAGAATAAGCAGCAGTTGCTGGCGACGAGAGATAAATAAAGCCCAGAGGATTGCCCATTCTACCCTTAAAATTTCTGTTCTGTGTGGACAGAACTGTTTCTCCATCACCAAGAGCTCCTTCATGCACGCCCACACAAGGACCACATCCTGGGGCAAGTATGCTTGCTCCTGCTTCAACGAATATTTCAAGCAGTCCCTCTCTTAACGCTCTTAAGTAAATTTCTCTTGAAGCAGGAACTATTATCAGCCTCAAGTGAGGAGGTTTCTTGTTTCCTTTTAGTATTTTTGCAGCGATTCTCAAATCTTCCAATCTACCATTTGTACAGGTGCCAATATAGACCTGGTTCAGTTTTATCCCTTTAGCTTCGGAGACAGGTTTCGTATTGTCCACTGTATGGGGAAATGCAACCTGCGGTTCTATTTTTGCTGCATCTATTTCGAAGGTCTTTTCATATTCCGCATCGGGATCTGGTGCAATCTCCGAGAATTTATCTTCTCTACCCCTTAACTTCAGATATTCCTTTGTAGTGTTGTCTGTGAAAATTAGACCTGTTTTTGCACCTGCTTCAATTGCCATATTGGAGATGACAAATCTGGATTCCATACTGAGATTATTAATAGTGTCTCCTGTAAACTCCATTGCCTTGTATGTTGCCCCATCTGCTCCAATCATTCCGATAATGTAGAGAATAATATCTTTGGAGTAAACGCCCTTTTTGAGTTGTCCATTAATTACAAACTTCTGTGTTGGGGGAACGCGAAGCCAGACTTTGCCAAGGGCAAATGCAAGTGCAACATCAGTTGAGCCCATACCTGTTGCAAAAGCACCAAGGGCTCCAGATGTGCAGGTGTGTGAATCAGCCCCGACGACTATTTCGCCCGGGTTTACAAAAGATTCTACAAGTCTCTGGTGACAGACGCCTTCTCCGATTTCAGAAACAAATGCGCCTGTTTTTTCTGCGAATTTTCTTAAGATGATGTGCGCATTGGAGAGTTCTTTTCTTGGGCTTGGTGCTGCATGGTCAAGGAAAAGGATTGTTCTTTCCGGATTAATAACTTTCTCCATATCCATTTTCTGCAATTCCTGTACTGATAGTGGACCTGTCCCATCCTGAACCATGCTTACATCCACATTTGCTACGACAATATCACCTGGTTTTACATTTTTTCCGCAGTGCGAGCCAATGATTTTTTCTGTGATTGTTTTACCCATTTTTTCACTCCTCATGTTGAGAGTTTCCAACTTTGATAAATTTTTCACTAAATGTTATCAGAAAAATAGCGGGTTGTCAATAGAAAATTTATCAAAGTTGGAAATTTTAGACAATAGAGTGTCATATTTCTTCAGTAAAAATGGGAAAGTCTCAATAATTACGACAGGTTTCAATTATTTTGAATTCCAACATTTTCGAAGTTTATTAATTTTCTGTCATTTCGACATATGAAAATGTATTAGAAAATCTCCGCTTGAAACGAGCAGGCTTGCTTCATCCCCCAAGATATGAGGTTGTTGCTGGAATGATGTGCAGAAAATAGCCTTTAATGCACAAAAATTGTGCAGTAGAAAAAAAAGTGAGAATACTCCGAAATTAAATTAAACAATATAAGGACTTATAAATTGTACTATTCTGGCACGCTTCTTGCTACTATTCATATATTGGAAGAAAGGAGGAATACGGTATGAAGTATGTTTTTGCTGCAATGATTTTTCTGATGTTGGTTTCTTGCTGCAAGCTCTGTGAACCTGATACGGAACCTCCTGCTGTACCGAGAGGTGTAACGAGCACCACAGGTGATGAAGCAGTCTATCTACAGTGGTACCCTAATAGTGAAAATGACCTCAATGGATATAATGTTTACAGGGGTTTCTCAGCCACCGGATATTTTGATTTCTTAGCAACTGTCTATACACCTTATTTTGTGGATTATGATGTCAACAATGGTGTTACATATTATTATGCGGTAACTGCATTTGATGATGCAGAAAACGAGAGTGACCTTTCGGGTGAACTTGTTTATGATACGCCGCGACCTGAAGGTTCGTCAATGCTTGATAATTATATCACTAATCCTTCGAGTTCGGGATTTGATTTTTCGTCCGAAGCAGTTCTTGCCTACAACGATGGTCACACTGATATATACTATGAATTTGATACTCTGTATTCCATCCATTATATGAACTGTGCCGATGGAACGGATATTCAGGATTTTGGATATACTGATGACATTGATGACATCAATTATGCTCCAGAGGAAGGCTGGTCACAACTCGGATGGGTGGAATTGATTCAAGGTCATGGATACATTGTATGGACGAGGGACGACCATTTTGCAAAATTCCGTATTGTGGATTTGGGTGATGGATGGTGTAAATTTGACTGGGCATATCAGGTGGATGAGGGGAACAGGGAACTTGCTCCACCCGGAGTGAAATATGAGAATAACAATCTTCAATGAAAAGGTTTCACGGATTAAAATGTTACCGAAATATCTGTGTAAGCATTTTAAAAATCAATATAATCAGATGTCTCTGTTTTACTTTTTTAGAGACATCGAAAACAGGAGGTTAAGATGAAAAAGAAGTTGGTAATGCTGGTTTTTCTTACTCTGCTTTTCATATTTCTTACAACTACTGCATCGCAAGCGCATCACCGCTTTTGGGGACCACCACCATGGAGTTGGGGATACTATGAAGTTCATCATAATTATTGGTATCCTGCATACGCCTGGTATCCTTCCTGGACTTACTACGATTATTATGATTACTGCTATGATTATTACTGGGAACCTGACTATTACTGCTACTACTCCACGCCTTGGTATTTCGTTTTATGGATAGGATGGGGGTATCAATCATATTATTCTTACTCCCCATATTGGTATCATTATAATCCTTATTACAGTCATTACTATGCTTACTGGGACTATCATGATTACTATTACTATGACCATGACTACTATTGGGATGGCAATGGGAGATGGAGAGACGAGTATTATGGAGGAGATAAGCCTTACAGGACAAACTACTATGGTGGTGAAGGCAAGAAATATTTATACAATGATGGGGAAAAAAATGCCAAACCGCCAAAATACTTCGGTAAAAGCGAGAATCGCTTAACTGCTGTTAATCCAATCAGAAAAGCTCACAACATCGAACTTGCAAAAGTTGACCCCGCAAAGAGTCTTAGAAGTAAATCCCCTGCGATTGACTCAAGAAAGAAATCCTTATCAAAGAAGGACCTCAGCAGCAGCCCGCCATTCATAGAAACGCACAAGAAACCTTTGGTTCTTGACAATGAAGATTTTACTATCACGAAGAAGGAACTCTCAAGTTCTCACTCAGATTTCACAGATAAGCTGTTCGATGAGAAAAAGAAAATCCAAGAGAATGAAGATGATTTCACAATCATTAAGAGTTCTGATAAGAAGAAGAAAGACGAAGAGAAGAAGTCTTCGTTCTCCGCCACAAAAGAGAGCAATGAGAAAAAGAAGAAGCAGGATGATTACGAAAAAACAAGAGTCTCAGCTAAGAAGAGTGAAGCATCTTCAAAAGGAGAACCTTCCAGGGATGAAAATAGTTCATGGAGTGCGCACTCAAGCTCAAAAGATGGGAACAGTTCTCCGTCAAGACCAGAGGGTAGAAAAGCTCCTCCTAAGAAGAATAAAGGTGGGATGGGGCGATAGAAATGAAAAAGTGTTGTGCTTTTCTTATTTTCCTCTCCTTATTGCTTTGTGGAACAGCCAATTCTCAGGTTGGGCAGGATTTTGATATTGATGTTTCAATAGATAAGGGTGATGATGCAACTTACTATGACGGGGAATCTATCTTTATTTCATTCAGGTCAGAAGAAGATGCTTATGTTGTAGTTTACGATGTCGACACGGACGGGGAAATCAATTTGGTTTTCCCGTCAGAGGGTGATGAAGATATCTTCATAAAGGCAAACAAGACTTACCAAATCCCTGAGGATGATGATTTTAGTTTTAAAGTCAAAGGTCCCGAGGGAAAAGAATATTTGTGTATGGTTGCTTCAAAAAAACCGCTGAATCTTCCGGATATCCTGGGAAAGGAAGGAGAAAGCTACAGCATCAAAGGTGACATGAAAAAAGCAATAAAGAAGATTAACGAAGAAATACTTGGGGAAGTCAGCGGAGAATACAGTATTGATATTTGTCATTTTTATGTTGAGGAGAATGAGGATTACATACCTACTCTTCGGTTACCGCATCGTAAGTTGCCTGGTTGCGTGGAAATAGTGTCAAGACCGGGTGGAGCAAAGATATATTTGGATGGAAGATACTTCGGTAGAACACCAGCTGTGATTGGAGGAATTCCACCCGGAAAGCACGAGGTCAAACTTACAAGAAAAGGTTACTACAGGATAAAAAAGGAATTCTTCATTGACTATGGCGAGAGAAGAAACATAAAAGTAAATATGAAATGGAAATTGTGGTAGTTCTTTCAGACTAAAAGACCGGAGAAAGGACTTGACAGATAACTGGTTTTCTGTTATTTGAATGTAAGGAGTAAATGATGAAAAAAGGACTGTTGTTGTTCGTTATTCTAATGCTTATGATGCCAGGGTTTCTTTATCCTATTGAAAAAACGAAGAATAACAAGAAGAATAAAAAAGAGGAGATTATAGGATTTGAGGATGGAAATAAGGATGAGAAAAATGACCTTTTCCAGGATGCCGAGGGTGATGGTGTAAATGATGTCACGGGAGAAAAATACAAGTGTCCTTTCAAATTTGTTGATAAAGATAAGGATGGGAAGAATGACCTTTTCCAGGATGCTGACGGAAACGGCATGAACGACCTGGATACGAGTTTTACTGACAAGAATCGTGATGGCATAAATGATAATGTAATAGATTTTGACTTGAACGGCATAAATGACATTTCGGGAAAATCGAGCAAAAAATGGAAAAGTAAATTGATTCTCGAGGTAAATGCAACAGATAAGTTTATTGACAAGAACGGAGATGGGATTAATGACTTGCAGCAGAGCAGCAAAAACAAAGGAAACAAGAAACTTTCAATTGACCTGCAAAATGACTACTTTATCGATAAGAACAGTGACGGGGTTTCGGACAACTGGGAGAAAAAAGAAAAGATAAAAATAATAGTACCAGCGAAGAAGAATAACCGCAAGGTTGATAAAGCAGAAGTCAAAGTTAAGAAAAAGCTGGAAGAGAAAGAGAAAGTTGAGAAGAGCGAGAAGGATGAGAGCAAGAAAGATACAAGAAAAAAACAAGAACCGAAGAAATCCTCGAGTAAAAAGAACAAATAAATCTCCCCACAGATATTTATTACTTTTAACAGCTCTTGTAGTAATTTTCCTACCTTATTTGGTTTTCTGCAAAAGCATCTTGATTCCAATGGATATGACGCAGAGTGATCACCTAAGAGCATACGGGGTTGCATACTGGATGCTTGAAAGGGGTGTTGATGTAGAATGGTTATTGAATTTTAAGGGAGGTTCGTTCCTTTTTGACGATATGGAAGAGGCTAAAAAGATTTGCCTATTACGCGGTGTTCGTTTCGAAGAAATCTCGTCATCAGATGTAGTCTCCATATACAAAACCATTGAGGCAAACAATATGGAGAAAATTATTTTAGAGAAAGCACCCAGGATTGCTGTTTATACGCCTCCAAACAAAGAACCCTGGGATGATGCTGTAACACTTGCATTAACCTACGCGAAAATACCATATGAGAAGATCTGGGACGAGGAAGTTATCTCAGGAGACCTTTACAAATACGATTGGCTTCACCTGCACCACGAAGATTTCACCGGACAGTATGGAAAGTTTTATGCATCGTTCAGGAATGCATCCTGGTATAAAGATGAAGTAAGGATAAATGAACAGGAAGCAAAGAAGTTGGGATTTGCGAAGGTGTGGGAATTAAAACACGCTGTAGCAAGGGAAATCAAGAAGTACATAGCAAAAGGAGGATTTGTTTTTGCTATGTGCTCTGCTCCAATTACTCTTGACATTGCTCTTGCGTCCGAGGATATTGATATTGTTGGTACTCCATTCGATGGTGACGATATTGATGCCAACTTCAAAACCGAGCTGGATTTTTCAAAAACATTAGCTTTTGAAGATTTTAACCTTGTAACCAATCCTCTGGTCTATGAGCATTCGGATGTTGATGTTACAAAAGAGGCACAGCAGAGAGGTCAGGATACTTATTTCTCGCTCTTCGAATTTTCCGCTAAGTATGACCCTGTTCCCACTATGCTTACGCAGGACCATACTGCTTTAGTAAAGGAATTTCTCGGACAGGACTGCGGCTTCAGACGAAATAAAGTGAAGAAGTCAGTTGTGATAATGGGTGAAGTAACAGGGAGTGAGGAAACGAAATACATTCATGGAAATTACGGTGAAGGCACATTCACTTTTCTTGGAGGGCATGACCCGGAAGATTATGCGCATCTTGTTGGAGACCCGCCTACAAGGCTTGAATTGCACAAAAGTTCACCAGGGTATAGATTGATTCTGAATAATGTGCTTTTCCCTGCTGCCAAAAAGAAGAAACTTAAAACATAGCAATAAGTGCCGCAAGTATCGAAAGAATTCCAATAGGAAGTTCAAAAGCAGTCAGAATTGTAGATACTTTGTCTACCGAAGTTTCTGCCTTTGGAATCAGCTTGAAAAGTGTAAAGAGCAGAGTAATCCCAGCAACGAGACCCATTAGTGCACCAAAAACATATCTTCCACCCAAATCGAATGAAGAAAGTCCTACAAGGAAAACGACAACGCCAACTGGAATTTTGATTGCATTCAAGACCTTAACTCCTGCTTCCATTTGTGGAATTTTACCGAAGATACTCATTAAGAGTATTAATCCACCAAATAATAACCATTCCATTCTTCCTCCTATCTCGTATTTTATTTTAATACCCCTGTCCCTTGATAAGTCCCCCTTTCATAAAGGGAGATTTAGGGGGATTTCACTACGAACATAAATCATAATACATATAACATAAATTTTCTCGTTTGTCAATTAGTATAACCAAAGTTTTCAGTTTTGTATTGCGAGTGCATTCTGAGCCGCCCTCGAAAGACCAATTGGCGTTTTCATAAGCAGTAAACCGATACTCAGTGCAAGCCCAACGAAAAAAATGATATTCTTGATTCTTCTCATACTGTTTTTTTACACCCTAAAAGCAAGGATGTCAAGAAGATTTGGGGGAAGCTCAATGAGTATGGAAAAGGCGAGGCTTCAAGCCCCGCCTTTTTGCTTAGAATTTACGGAAACACTATCGCAGTATTATGCATTTTCTTGAAGCCGTGTTGTTATCAGTTTTTAATTTAATGAAGTATATTCCCTCACTTAGTTTACTTCCATCGAAGGTTATCGAATGGTTTCCTGCTTTCTGCTTCTGGTTTACAAGAGTTCTTATATGTCTACCTGATACATCAAAGACGGAAATACTCACCTGCTGGGCTCCGGGCAGAGAATACTTGATGTTTGTTAGTTTATGAAATGGGTTCGGGTAATTCTGGGATAGCCCGAAGGTTCTTGGATAACTAATATCCGATTTAGGTTTTTCTTGTATTCCACTTCTCATAAAGAAATGCATTATGGAATCTGCAAGAGCCATTTTTGTAGAGGGAGGAGAGCCGTTTGTCAGACCGCTGAATTCCCAGGATACTCCCACCGTCCTGTATGTTCCCGCATCATTAGCCACACCACAGTCATAGACAGGAGAAGAATTCTGGAATATGAGAAAACCAGTTCCTGTAGGACTAATATGGTCAATCCAGTAATTTTCTCCGGAATAGGTGAAAGACATAGCATCCGTAAAAGTGCCATGCTGTCCTAATACGCTTGTGAGGTCACTTGAGCCATCTTCGGTAGCGTTTATTCCAAAAATAAGTCCGAAATCATACCCATTCATATAGAGAGGGTCATAGTACCATACATCTCCTCCCTCCAGATACATTCTTCCGTTATTATTGAGATAGTTTATGAGAGCATTTGCTTCCTGAGAACCGTCCAGGATGACATAGTTGTTACTGTAAATTCCACACGAAACAAACACCGCGATGTAGTTGTCTAATTTATCAAAGGGAAGGATCTGGGTGAAAATTCCCGAATATCCCAATGATTGTAAAGTTGCATCGATGACAGGTCCACTTGACTGGTCGGGGCTTGGATCCCATACAAGGTAGTGATACTTGCCCACGACTATATGAAAATGTGAAGTGTCCACTGAACCCTCATTTGTTGTGATAACCAATGTAAAGTTTGCTGTGTGTCCAAGAGGCGTATTTGATGATGATTCGACTATGAACGGATTCGAAGAGTTGTTTGCAGTATCACCGGAAGCAATATTTCCGAAATCCGAATGTGAACTGTGAATTGTAATAAAAGTATCAGTGGCAAAGAGATCAGCTTTAACATTAGTTGCGGAAATTCCCCAGTTCTTCAGGCGGGTAATGAGATTAACATTTTCTCCTGAGTCCAGATGATGGTTATTATTACCACCGGAATCATCGATATTTATTCCATCAAAAGCAATATAGGGTAAAGAGGATGAGTAATTCAACGAAACATCGTCGGCGAAGACCTTCGCCTCGGGAGGGAGCATCCCTCAGCAATGAGTCGTTGTAAAAGAATAAACGGAGACTTTAAGTTTTTTTATACTATCCTGTGAAACGCCGGGAAGGTTGGTAAGTTCATCAGTAATGTTGAAAGAGTAGTCTTGCCACAGTGTATCATGGACAGGATAAAGATGGATTGTGCTCGTATTTTGCCATGGGCAGTATTGCGTTGCCGCATAAATGCGTGTTTCTCCCAGAACGGTTTCATCCTCTTTAAGGTAAGATAAAATCATTGCCGATACTGCATAATAGTTTTCTGTATTGTCTTCACAGGAATCCCAGAAGGCTGCACTTGTGGAGAATGTAATGTCCAGTGATGGTGCGGGGACAACCTGGAAGATTGAACTAAAACCTGCATCTGTATTTTTGTATGATAGCACTTCGTTGTCCGGGTCACTGATATCGTAATTTCCTATTGTGATACTACCCGTTCCGTTACTCCAATTGGTCCATCCAGCTGTACTGGCTGTAAAATCTCCATTTGTTATGAGTTCAACTCCCGTGACCTGCTATGATAGCAAAAACAAAGCAAGCATACAATAAAAAAGAATTTTCATATTTGCCTCCTTTTAGTCATTTTATGTGTTTTTTAATGAAATGTCAAGAAAATTTTAAAATTCCAGAAAGAGCTGTTTTTTTTCTTGACATTTTCCTCTTTAATTGTTATCTAATAAACTATTGAAAATGTTTAACCTTAATACTGGAGGTATCGTGAAATATTTTAACAAAGTAGAATTATTAGTTTCCGTTCTTCTAATACTTGCATTGTTTGGTTGCCAGTCTCAATATATGACTGCTGGGAAGGTATATTACGATCAAAGTCCGCCAAACTATGATGCTGCAATTGAACAATTTAAACTTGCTATTCAGGCAGAACCACAGAATCCGGAAACCTATCTTTGGCTGGGCAAAGCATATGCCGGGAAGAAACAGTATGAGGAGGCGTGCAAACAAACCGAAAAAGCGATTTCCGTGGAACCAAATATTATTGATAAACTTAAGAAAGATACTCAATTCAATTATTGGGCTATTTTTTATAACGGTGCTCTCAAACATATGCAAAAGAAAGAATACGAACTGGCTGCGAAAACAATTAAGAGGTCTCTTGATTTTGAAAACAAGAATGTACAATCATTGAATCTTCTTGCGTTTTGCTATGAAAAATTAGAGAAAGACGATGATGCAGAAAAAGCTTATAAGAAAGCAGTGGAACTCGTTTCAGATAATATGGATGCGTATATAAATCTCTCAAATTTCTACACGAACAGAAAGAAGTTAGGTGAAGCAGAAACGATTTTGAAAAAATCTTTGAAGGTTATAGGAAATCCTGATTGGTTGAAGGCAGAGAATGCAGAACTTGCAAAGAAAAGGAAAGAGGAAGCAAAAAAAATCTATGTAGACCTTGGGAATATACTACTAAGACAAGATAAGGCTAAAGAGTCAGAGGCTATTTTTGTAAAGGCTATTGAACTTAACCCCGACGATAGGGATGTCAATTTCAACTACGGTCTTGTGCTCATAAAACTGGATAAGTTCACTGATGCAACAAGAGTTTTTAAAAAAGTAGTTTCTCTCGGAGAGAAGGATGCAGAAGCAGAATTCTATCTTGGATATACTTATCTTAAGAGCGAAAAATACACTGAAGCAATTGCTGCTTTTACAAAGTCAATCGAAGCAGACCCCGATTACTGTGATTCATACATTAATCGAGCCTTTGCTGAAAGAGAACTGGGTAACACAAGCGCAGCATATAATGATGCAAAGTTAGGAATTGAGTGTCAGAAAAAGCAGGAAAAAAAATAATCTGTCGCTGGATTTTCCCATATTAAGATACAAACAGTTTTTTTACCAATAAAAGAGCTTCTCTTCTATTCCTTATTCTTCCTTCAATTTGAGCCTTTTCCACAGTGTTCAATATTCTTTTAAAATTGGGTCCAGGTACAAGTTCGAAGTTTTCAATAAGATCATCTCCTGTTATCAATCTTTTCTTTGTGGTAATTTTTTTGGCAGTTATGTAGTAATTCATTATGGTTTTTATGGTTTTTTCCATTTTCCTCACTTCTGCGCCCCCTCCACAGGAAGAAATACTATCTGCGTATGAAAGCAGGAGAATACCCGGTATTGCATTCCCTCCATCCTTGACAAATCTGTAAAGTGCATGGTTGGTTATTTTTTTTACTCTGGAAAGAAGATGCGCTCGCATATGATGGAGTATGAGAACGGATAGAATTTCGACTTCCTTATTGCTTAGAGAAAGTCGTTTTTGGTAGTAGTTCTTGAGTCTATTTTCCCCTTTTCTTTCATGCATATAAAAGTGGACCGAACCTTCTGTATTTTTTTTCATTGTCCACAGTTTGCCTATATCATGAAGTAACGCAGAGAGTTTAAGCACAGCCAAATGTTTTTTGACAAAATGCTCAAAATGTGTTATGGAGTCAGGAAATACTAAATATTTTTTCTTATCAATAATTTTTTCCATTATGTCATAACAAACAAGCGAGTGTTCCTTAAGATTCTTACTGCGGTATTTTTTCTGTGGAATTTTCTTGCCTTTTTCGACTTCAGGAAAGAGGAATTTCAATAATTTGGTCTTGTCCATCATTTTCAAGTACTTGTAACTTTTCTCGACTCCGAATAACAGAAATAGTTCGCTTTTTATCCTTTCACTTGCTGCACTATCTATCTCGGCTGCAAATTCCTTTGCGAGAGTTAAGACTTTGTTAGATACCGAGAGATTCAGTACAGCTGCAAGTCTGAATAATCTTAATAACCTTAAAGGGTCATCTTTGAAAATCCGGTTATTGATGGGTTTCAAAACTTTCTTGTTTAAATCCTTGATTCCATTGAATGGGTCATAGAGAGTTTTAAGGTTATTAAGGTTGAATGCAATTGCATTTATCGTGAAATCTCTTTCGGCTGCATCATCCTCGATGTCCACTATGGGCTTAATATCGATAGTTGTCTGTCCTTTTAATACAATTCTTTGCTCTCCTTTTTCTTTATCGAGGTAAAATATATGTGCATTTAATTTGTTTGCCAGACTTCTGGAAAAAAGCTTTGCATCACCTGTTATCACGATATCATAATCTTTCGAGGGAATTCCCAAAAAAGTATCTCTCACATTACCACCAACGAGCCACACTTCGAATGGTTTGTTTTGAACTTCGCGCGATATTGTAAGCAACAGTTTTCTTCTCTTAAGTTTTCTAATCAGCATCTCATAATTCATAATACCTAATAGCACATTTACTGCACATTTTCAACCCTTTTATTGATTTACAAATTATGTAAGGACCACTTAACTAAATTTTGCTTGACAAAAGCAATGGAGTGAGATATATAGCTTATAGTCGAAGGAGGAAGAATGCCACTTGTTAATACAAAAGAGATTCTTGATAAAGCAAATAGAGAAGGCTACGCCGTTGGTGCATTCAATATCAATAACATGGAAACAGTAACTGCGGTTGTTAGTGCTGCAAGTGAATTGAATTCTCCAGTAATAATTGAAGTGTCTGAGAGTGCAATTAAATATATGGGTATCGAGATGGCTTCCGCTATGGTCAGCAGGTTAGCGAGGGATGTTCGCATACCGGTTGCCCTACATCTTGACCATGGAAAAAAGTGGGAAATAATAATACTGTCGATTAGAAATGGTTTTTCGTCCGTTATGATCGATGCATCTGATATGGAATTTGAGAAGAATATCGAAATGACGAAAAAGGTTGTTGAAATTGCTCATCCTGCTGGCGTTTCGGTGGAAGCGGAATTGGGTAGGCTTGCTGGAATTGAAGACGATTTAAGTGTTGCGGAAAGGGAGTCATTTCTTATTGATCCAGAAGAGGCTATGAGATTTACTCAGGAAACAGAGGTAGATTTTCTTGCTCCTGCAATTGGAACATCACATGGAGCCTTCAAGTTCAAAGGAGAGGCAAAACTTGATTTCCAAAGGCTAAAATCAGTAAAGGAGAATACGCAAATTCCGCTTGTTCTGCATGGTGCATCGAGTGTCAGTGAAACATTACTTGAAAGAGCAGAGAAAAGCGGCTTGGTGCTTCAGGGCGCAAAGGGTGTAAGTGATGAAGTTCTCAAGAAAGCAGTCTCCCTCGGAATCAACAAGGTCAATACAGATACAGATCTGAGGATTGCCTTTACTACAGGTATCAGAATGGTTTTGCTGAAGAACAATTCTGTTTTTGACCCGCGAAAGATATTAGGACCTGGAAGAGATTTTATGAAAGAAACGGTAAAAGAACGAATAAAACTACTTGGTTCGGATGGTAAAGCATAAGTATCTCGAAAACTGAATATGAGAAAAAGGAGGGTTAATGTATCTTGTAATTATTCTTCTTAATAAAGAAGAGATACTGGATGACCTTCTATCAATACTTGTTGAAGTTGGGGCAACGGATACGACAATTGTTGAAAGTCAATCGATGGGTGGTTTGCTTGCAAACAGGATTCCCATTTTTGCCGGACTCAGGTTGCAACTTGGTGGTAAAAATATTTATACGAAAACCGTTTTTACGGTTTCTGATGATGCAAAAATCGGGGAAAAGATAGTCTATCTCCTGAAGGATAGCGGAATCGATTTTGATGAAGGGATGGGAAGAGTTATTGTGATGAAAATTGAATCCATCCATGGGGAGCCGCAGTTGCCTGATCTTGAGTAACTTAAAGCGTATTATTGTCTAAAAATGTTTTGATATAGTATCCAGGATTTTTGATGCAGCATCAGATTTGGGCATCAGAGAATAATGTTTTACCTTTCCTCTTTTGAGTAAAATGGACATTTTCACGGTTTTGCTTCCTGCAGTTTGATAAGGATTTACAACCATCATATCCACACCCTTTTTTCGCATTTTCGCCTTTGCAGACTTCAAAGGTTCCTTCGTATCGACGCTGAATCCAGTGATGAATCGTTTTTCCCCTTTTGACTTGATCAGAGTAAGAATATCTGTGGTTCTTTTAAGCGAAACGGAAAGGTCTTTTGTTGTTTTCTTGATTTTATTCTTCTTGATGGATTCTGCCGTAAAGTCAGAACAGGCTGCATTCATAATTACGATATCTGCACTTTCGATGTCCTTAAAAACCTGTTCTGCCATCTCTGCTGTACTTCTTACCCTTTTGATGGGAAATAGAGGAGGAATAGAAACATCAGTATATCCTGCTACAATAGAGACTTGAGCTCCCTTTCGTCTTGCTGTTTTTGCAATTTCGAGCCCAAATGTTCCTGAGGAATCGTTTGAAATATATCTTACAGGATCAAGATATTCTTTTGTCCTCCCAAGAGTTATTAACACTTTTTTACCCATCAAGTTTTTTTTATCCTCTAAGAGGGTGAGAATTTCTTCCATAATAATCTCAATGTCCTCCAGTCTGCCGATACCCTGTTCTCTCGAAGCAAGGGGCCCTTTTGCCGGACCAACAAAGCGATAGCCCAAATCTTTTAGTTTTTCCACATTTTGTCTTACAATGGAATTTGTCCACATTCTCTTATTCATTGCAGGTGCAATTAAAACAGGTTTATTCGAGGCAAAAACTATTCCCAGTAACAAATTATCTACTATACCAGCCGCAAGTTTACCTATAAAATTCGCTGTTGCTGGGACCACGGCAATAAGATCAGCTTTCTCCATCATAGAGATATGTATTATGCTTTCGCTTTCTTGAAAGAAATCCCAATAAGCCTTGTTAGCGGATAGACTCTCCACGGAAAGGGGAGTAATAAAGTGATTTGCTTCAGGTGTCAAAACAGGGATAACCTTGTGTGAACGTTTAACCAAAAGCCGTGTTAGTTCAAGAGATTTATAAGCTGCAATGCTTGCGGTAATTCCCAAAATGATGTTCTTCATTTTTCTATTTTCTCCTTGTTCTTGGTCTTTGCTCTGGATGTCACCTGGTCTTCCTCTGTGGTCTCATAGGTGAAATTGATTTTGTTTTGTAGTGCTTTCAGGATTGCACGATTTATGGGTTTATCCCCCTTTGCTTTCTTTTCTTCTCCTGCATATTGGTTTGCTCGTCTTGCTTCTTTTGCAACAACGATAACTGCTTCATATTTGTTCTTAAACAATTTTTCGACTTCCTCTGCTGAACGATTAAACATTATAACTCCTTTTTTCTTGAATCTTAGAGATTTTTCTCAAACTGCTTTATCACCAAACTATTCCTTTTTGTTACACATTCTTCGGCCACAAGGATATTTGTTATTATCTCAACCGTGTCCTTTATTGTATCGTTGATGACAATATAGTTATATTCGTTAATGAATTCAAGTTCCGACCGTGCATTCTTGATCCTTTTCTTTATTGATTTTTCTGAATCGGTTTTTCTTTCCGAAAGTCTCCTCTTAAGTATTTTTGCGTTCTTTGTCAGGAGAAATATGTATATTCCGAAAGGGTAGAGCTTTTTGATTTTCAAAGCACCCTGGACATCGATATCCATAATAATATTGTTTCCCTTTTTCAGAATATTTTCGAACTTTCTTTTTGGTGTACCATAGTAATGAGTATGGACCTTTGCCCATTCAAGCAATTTTTTTTCTTCTTTCCATTTCGTAAATGTTTTCTCGGAAATGAAGATGTAATTAACTCCCTCAATTTCATTTTTTCTCGGTGGTCTTGTCGTAATAGATACAGAGTATTCAATATTCTTAAACTTCTTGGATATGAGTTTGCATATAGTTGTTTTGCCTGCACCGGATGGTGCTGAAACCACGATTGGTATTCCTTTCAGTCTTATTTTCTTGATTGTAGATTGTTTACTTTTCATTTTATCTGTGGTCTCGTGTCTTCAAGCCTAATATATTATGTCTGTCTCATTCTATATTGTAAGCTTGTTCTCTGAGATGCTCAATCTCTTCTCTAATTTTGGCAGCTTTTTTCTTTATGGTATTGTCTTGTGCTTTTGCATTAAGTGTTGTAATCTCTCTTATCATTTCTTGAATCAAGAAGGTTAATTTTTTACCTGCTGGACTGTTTGATTCCAGAAGATTAGCAAATTGTGAAAAATGATGGTCAAGTCTGACACATTCTTCCATTATATCGCTTTTAATAGCATGGAGTAGAATTTCCTGCTGGAGACGTTTTTGGTCGAAATCCGTGTCTAGTTCCAGTGCTCTAATCTTTTTATTCAGCAGTTTTCTAGACAAAGAAACATTATCAGTTGCCCCTGTCTTGATATAACTCAGTTTTTTTTTCATTGCCTTAATTCTATTTTTGAAGTCATTATAAATAACCATACCCTCTTTTTGCCTGTATTGCGTTACTTTGGAGAGAGAGTCCAGAACCACTTTGTTGATTAGGTTTCGAACTGTTTTAGATGGAAGTGAGTCGATATTAGATTTTTCGAAAATGTTTGAGAATTTTACGAGATGACTAAGGTTTATATCTTCTTCGAGGGCAAATTCGTTTTTCAATCGAAGCAGGAGATTATAATATAGTCTTGCTTTTTTTATATTTAATTTCATTTCAGATGTTTTTGACTCATCGTTTGTAAAAGATATCTGTATTGTAATCTTGCCCCTTTTGAATGATTTTTTCAATCGTTTAACGATTTCTGCTTCATACTTCTGTAGTTCAGGAGGGACTCTTGTACTAATATCAAGGTATTTATGGTTGAGGGTTTTTATGTAACAGCTAAGTGTTGTGCCATTTTGCAGCATAATATCATTTGTACCAAAACCCGTCATACTCTTTATCATAATTGTCTATAGATTGTAAACATTATTTCAAGGTTTGTACTATTAATGTTACGGGACCATCATTCTCTATATTAACAAGCATTTTTGCTCCGAAAGTGCCTGTCTCAGTATGGATACCCCTTTTTCTGAAAGCGGAGATAAACCTTTCGTAAAGGGGTTTTGTGACAACTTTCGAAGCGGCATCGGTAAAACTGGGTCTCCTGCCTTTTCTCGTGTCAGCATAAAGTGTGAACTGCGAAATAATAAGTGATTCTCCTCCTACATCTAAAAGCGAACGATCGAACTTTCCATTCGCATCTTCAAAGATCCTGAGAGAAATGCATTTTTCTGCTAATTTTTTAACTTTTTCCACTGTGTCATCTTTGCATACACCAAGAAGAATTACAATACCTTTGCCAATCGAGCCTACTATTCTTCCTTCCGTCGATACCGATGCTTTTTTTACTCTCTGTATGACAGCTTTCATTAATCTATTTTTCCTGATTTTCTGTTTCCTTAATATCAACGCTGTCCGGAACAGATGTCGTAACAACAAATGTTATTGTATCACCAGAGGAAACCGATACTTCAGGCTGAGGGGATTGAAGTATTATTTCTCCTTCATCTTCATTTTCACTTTGAACATATTTTATTTTGCCGATTATAAGTCCCATTTCCAGGAGAGGTTTTTCCACTTCCTTTATATTTCTGCCAAAAAGATTTGGCATCGGAAAACCTTCTTTCTGCGTTCCCTTGCTGATTATTATTCTCACGCCTGATTGCTTGTTCACGGGTGTATTCGCATCTGGGAAAGTTCTCACTACGCGCCCAGGCGGCAAGGAGTCAGATAAAAGGGTTTCAACTTTTGCAACTTTGAGTTCAAACCTTTGAAGAATATTTTCCGCTTGAATAAGAGGCAGTCCTTCAAGATAAGGTACGAGTATTTTTTTTTGCCCTTTGCTGATCCACAACCGCACTCGTCTTGATACTTTTAATTCTACTCCTGGAGTTGGTTCCTGTTTGTATACATAATTTTCAGGTACAGTTGCATCAAAATCGTATAATTCGACATAGGGCTCGAGTTTCATAGATTTCAATATTCTCTGAGCTTCATCAAGTTTTGTCTCGGTTACATCGGGTACAGTGACAATATCCCCATGTCTTACAATTAATGGCATAACAATGAAGTTCATTAAAAGTATTCCACCCAAAAGGGATATGGCAGCAATCATAATCCAGAATAGTATTCTTTTTATTTTCATCTGTTTGATTTTATTTGTTTCTTTTCGAAATAATGTTTATGAAGAGTTGTGGATTTCATCTTCTAATATTCTCCTTCGTGATTAACAACAACATCGACTGTTGCCCCCGTATTCACTTTTGTTCCTGAAGAGGGATGTTGGGATACAATAATGTCAAAAGGTAACTCTATGTTTGTAGTATAGGAGACTCTACCCAATTTTAATCTTTTGTTGTTCAAAATATTTCTAGCAGCAGTTACGCTTTTTCTTCTTAAAGCAGGTACAATAACTTCCTGGGTTCCTGTGCTTATAACTATATTCACGATAGTTCCCTTGATAGATCTTGTTCCTGGTGATGGATTAGTATCGAATACCAAGTCTTTTCCATATGTATCCGATTCTTTGAACTCTATTTTTCCAACTATGTATCCTGTTTGTTCAAGTCTGTCTTTTGCCAACATTAGTTGTTGTCCCCTCACATCAGGAATGATTTCTTCGGATGGAACTGATATGGATTTCTGGTTTATTGTCACTTTAACAAGACTACCCTTCTCAGTGGAAAATCCGGGGAGTGGTTCTTGTTCGAGAATGATACCATTTTCGTAATTTCGGTCATCTTTGTTCTGTGATACAAGTAGAAGTAGACCTTTGTTCTTTAGCACAAGGGAAGCCTGGTCCTCCTTCATTCCTTTAAGATTTGGCACTTCAACTTTTGTCTTTATCTCTGTAATGTAAGGGGAAACAAATACAATGAAGATGAAACTCATAATGGATGACACGACAAGCGAAGTCACGAATGCAATCCAGAAGTATTTTGAACCATTTTCATAATACATATTTACCTCCCTCTAAAATCTTTTTCTAACCGATATTTTGCGAAGCCAAACTTCAAGCAAGTAAAAACTCAAGTCTTTCAATATATCACCTTATATAGCATTTGTCAAGCAAAAAAGTGGGAAGTTGGATTACTAAGTCGTAGAATTAAACCTTTTCAGGGTGGAGGAATCGATTCCGGAGGTTTTAAGTCGTCGAGCTCCCTACGAAGAGGATTTGCAAAAAAGATTTCCTTACATCTTGGACACAGAATAAATTCTCTTTCCTTAAAAATCTCTTCCTCTATCAGGTCCTCGGGTAAGCCTTTTATTTCTTCTTCTATTTCCTTTAAGAGGCTCTTTAAGTCAATATTTTTTGCAGGATTTATTATACCATCAAAATTGCTAAGGGCGGTTATTCTTATTATATAAGATGATTCACCCGGGGGTATTTCTTTTTCACACTTTGAGCATCTTAGCATTATAAATTCAGTATAGGCATTCCGAGTTTCATTGTCAAGGGAAAAGATTGCTGTTGACAAACTGAAAAATTCTTGTAAAATGTTGGAGTGAGATTCAAAGTGATTAAGAAAGATGTTAATACAAAGGCGAGAATTGGTGAGCTTCAACTTTCAGATTGTAGGATTTCAACTCCTGTTTTTATGCCAGTTGGAACACAGGGCGCCATAAAAGCGCTTCCCCCGCTGTTTTTACATCAGGCGAGAGTGCAGATGATTGTTGCCAATACATACCATCTGCACTTGAGACCAGGTGAAAGTGTTATTAAACAAGCAGGTGGATTGCATAATTTCATTGGATGGAATGGTGGCATATTAACGGACAGTGGTGGTTTTCAGGTTATCAGTCTTGCTGACCTTAACAAGGTTACAGAGGAAGGCGTAAAATTTCAATCTCATTTGGATGGGAGTTTTATTTTTTTTACGCCCGAGAAAGTTGTTGAAATTCAGCTTGCGCTCGGTGCTGATATCATAATGAGTTTTGATGAACCGGTACTGTATCCATCTTCTTATTCATCCTGTGAGCGAGCCGTGAAGAGAACAGAGGAATGGGCAAAACGGGGAAAGTATATTTTTGACAAAAGGAAAGAAGATGGCAAGGCGATTTTTGGCATCGTTCAAGGTGGGACTTACAAAGAATTACGCCGAATATCCGCTCTACAGCTGGTTGATATGCACTTTGATGGATATGCAGTGGGAGGTCTTGCCATAGGTGAGCCAAAGAGTCTACAGATGGAAATTACCGAATATACGGCGGAACTACTTCCAGAAGAGAAACCACATTATCTTATGGGGGTTGGTTACCCGGAGGATATAGTTGATGCAGTTTCCAAAGGCATTGATATGTTCGACTGTGTACTTCCCACAAGAAACGCGCGGACAGGAACTGTTTTTACAAGCAGGGGAAAGATTGTTATCAAGAACGCTCCTTACATAGAAGATTATCTTCCCATTGATGAGGCTTGTAATTGTTATACCTGTAAGAATTTCTCCCGAGCATACATAAGACACCTATTCAATGCGGGTGAAATATTAGGTCCTATTCTTGCTACGCTTCACAATATCTCTTTTTTTATGAATCTTATGAGAAACATAAGAGAGTCTATTGCAAAGGACGAGTTTTTAGAATGGAGAAAACACTTTCTTTCAAGTTACTTAAACTCATAAAGGTCTTGACAAATCAAGATGAAGTTGTTATACAATGAAAGATGTAAGTAATTTAACAGGAGGCAAGAATGAATTTTGCTTACGAGATATATTTCTCTGTTTTATCGGAGGTCGGCAAAGCCGCGAAATTAGCAAAAACTGAGGTATTGAGACAATGGTTTCTCTCACATGGAATTAGAATCTTATTCATAATCATTGGTTATGTTGCCATAATATTTCTTGTGAAATTTCTTACGAGGAAATTTGTAAATCCTGAACAAGATGAAGATAGAAGCACAAGGAGTGAAAGAGAAAAAAGAAGCGACACAATTGCCACCATTATCAATACAACTTCCTGGATATTTTCTGGCGTTATAGTTCTTTTTATGATATTGAAAGAGTTGAGTTTCAATCTTACTCCTCTTTTGGCTGGTGCGGGAGTTGCTGGTATCGCAATTGGATTTGGCGCTCAGTCATTAATTAGAGACTTCGTTCAGGGGTTTTTTATCCTCGCTGAGGATCAACTGAGGATTGGTGATGTCGTCAAGCTTGGAGAGCACTCAGGCGTTGTCGAAAAAATAACCTTGAGAACGACGAGGCTAAGAGGTCTTGATGGCTATGTTCACATCATTCCAAATGGTGAAATTAAAACAGTTGTAAATATGACGCATGGGTGGTCAAGAGCACTCGTTGATGTTGATGTTGCTTACAAAGAAGACCTTGACAGGGTTATTGCTATTATGGAAAATGTAGCAGCTGGGCTTCAGAAAGAGGAAAAATATAAAGAATCCATTATTGAAAAACCTCAGGTGCTTGGAGTTGAAAAACTGGGTGACTCGGGTATTACTATTAGATTAATAGTGAAAACGATTCCGCAAAAACAATGGGAGATAAAGAGAGAACTAAAGAAAAGGATAAAGAAAGCATTCGATGCGGCGGGTATTACCATTCCGTTTCCCCAACTAACCTTGCATGGTGAGATTGGCACAAGAGAATCATAAGGCGAAGGGAGAATCTATTTCCCTTTTGAAAAAAGAGAATTGGGGGTATTAGAAACATATTACAATTATTTAAATAGGAGGTTAAAAAAAATTTGTTTAAATATTTTTCACAACAGAAAGTAAAAGAAAAGAGGTGAATAAAAATGGATAAATTTACGAAAAGAGCTTCTAAAAAAGCTGGTCTTTCACCCGGTACTCTTATATATTTAGGAGAGAAGAAAACCGGCAAAGTAAAGATTTCAATTATGGATTATAATGAATCTCAATTTGAGGAAAAAGAAGTAGAGAAGGTCGAGGAATGTTTTCCTTTTAAGGATAAACCAACATTAACGTGGATAAACATAGATGGGATTCATGATGTAGAAGTTATTGAAAAGATAGGGAAATATTTTGCTCTGCATCCTCTTATACTGGAGGATATCTTAAATACGGGGCAGCGACCCAAAATGGAAGACTTTGAGAATTATATATTTATTGTCTTAAAAATGGTCTGTTATGATGAACAGCAGAACGAGGTGAGAATCGAGCAAGTCAGTCTCATAATCGGTTCAAATTTTGTTATTTCCTTTCAGGAACAGGAAGGTGATGTCTTTAATCCAATCAGGGAGAGAATTAGATCTGGAAAAGGACGTATAAGGAAGATGAAAGCTGATTACCTTGCCTATTCTCTCATTGATGCCATTGTTGATGGTTATTTCATAATTCTGGAAAGATTTGGTGAAAGGATAGAGAGTATGGACGAAGCGTTGGTCACTAATCCAACACCTGAAACACTACATACTATTCACAATTTGAAAAGAGAATTGATATTTTTGCGAAAGTCTGTTTGGCCATTGAGAGAAGTTATCAACAGCATGGAGAGGGCAGAAGCATCTCTAATCAATGAGTCTACAATCATTTATCTCAGGGATGTTTACGACCATACCATTCAGGTTATTGATACCGTGGAGACGTTCCGAGACATGGTTTCAGGGATGGTTGATATGTATCTTTCTAGTATCAGCAACAAAATGAATGAAGTGATGAAAGTGTTGACAATTATTGCAACCATCTTCATTCCATTAACCTTTTTCGCAGGTATTTATGGCATGAACTTTCAATTTATGCCAGAACTAACCTGGCGCTGGGCGTATCCTGCAGTATGGGGCGTAATGGTTGCCATTGCTACCGCAATGCTTGTCTATTTTAAAAGGAAAAAGTGGTTATAAAAAACAGGAGTTGAAATGAGTGGATTGTATTTTATCCTACCAACATTGATTATTATTTTTGCGTTGCATCTTATAGTAAGGGCTGCAGCAATACTCTTGATGATGACAGGATTGGATGAGAACAAGGCAAGATTTCAGGCTTTATCAGCGTTCACAGGAACCGGATTTACAACGAAGGAAGCGGAGTCTGTAGTATACCATCCGGCGAGAAGGAGAATTATAACCTGGCTTATGATTTTGGGTAGCGCAGGGATTATTACGATTATTGTAACTGCTACTTCTTCTTCCATAACTAGCAGAGGTTACCATATACCTGTAAATATTTTAATTCTGCTTGTCGGAATATATCTGATTTATAGAATCGCTACTAACAGAAAATTTATAGGAAAATGGGAAAGATTCGTTGAAAAAAGATTTGTAAAATCTTCTATTTTTGAAGAAGGTGTAACAGAGGAACTTTTACATCTAATCGAAGGGTATGGTCTTGTGCGGGTCGTTATTAAAGAAAACTTTCCCTTGAAAGGTAAAACTATTTCAGACTTCAGATTACCTGATAAAGGATTGTTGGTATTAGGTATAGAAAGGGGAGAATTTTGGATTTCTGTCCCAAGTGCAGATGAAGTCGTAAAAGAAGGTGATAAACTTATTGTTTACGGTTCGCTCAAGGTTTTGAAAACATTTTTCAAGAAAGAGGACAACGACTAGCTCAATGCTTATCCGAATCGGGAATCACTTAAAAAACTAAATTAGAAAGGTAGTTAATTAAATGCTTTCTACGAGTGTCCCTGCGTCTAAAATGCAAAATCTCGAGAAAGAAAGATAGCGAATTATTGTAGTTTTAGAGTTTTTAATATGGCTCATGAAAAATTTCGGATGAAGAAATTTGGCATAATAGTTCTAATTTTCGTGGTTTTATTAGCAGGAATTTATCTATTAGCAGGACTCCGACCGATTCAAAGATTTGCTCTGGGATACGGCAAAAAGATTGTTGAGACTCAATTTGGAATGGAATTAACCGTAGATAATATTAAGGGCAATCTTTTCCATCATCTAACATTAAAAAATGTGAGGATTGGGAGTGTTATGGAAGCGAGGAGTCTTGAACTCAACTATAATCCATTTTTATTATTTAGAAAAAGGATTAGCATATCACAGATATACATTGAACAACCGGTTATCAATATTGAGGAAGCTTTAAAGGTTAAATTTAAGAAGGGCGAGGGAAAGCCTATAAAGTTAAATATCGGGAAGTTTGTTATGAATCATGGAAAGATTATGTACAAAGAAAGGAAAATTGACTGCTCCTTGCAATTCTCTTTAAGGAACAACCGCTTGGAGGTGACTCATTTGACCCTGAATCTTCCTAACTCAAACTTCTCGACCGCAGGAAGTTATGAATTTGGTGGTGATATGCGGTTGCTCAACAGATTGAATATAGACCTTACTGATCTGGGAATGAGAGAAGGAACGGTCGCTTCCGCTGGCGAAGTCAGTGGCTCTATGAAAAACCCTTTGGCTAAGGGTAACTTCGAGTTGATTTCAATGAAATTCGGTAAAATTACGCTATCGTATCGTTACGAAGATAAAACGGTTTATCTCAATGCTCTTTCGATCTCCGGCAAAAGGTTTCAGTTTTCAGGCGATGTCCGGTACAGTTTTATCTCCCAAGACGGGAAAATTTTTCTTTCAGGGAATATTGCTAATGAGAAATTGAGCATAGAAGGTTTATATATGGATAATGGAATTAATGTGAACTTAAAGAGCAGACAAGGAGGGATTTCGGTTATTGGAAAAACCGGAGAGGCAATAGATGTATCTATTACTGGAAGGTATCGTAATCAGCCAATCAGTGGAAGGTTAATGTATAAAAATGGTATAATTTCGGGTAATCTTTTAGCCGCGTCAGTGTCTCTTGCCGATGCATCTATAAAGAGAATGTCAGCCAAATTCAGTTTTAATGTAACCGAAGGAAAGCGAAAAGGAAACGGAGAGATTGCAATCAATGATATCATGTATTCCAACAGTGAACTCGGCAATCTTCTGCTCAGTGTTGCAATGGAAAACGATTCAGTCGTCCTTACTTTATCAGGTTTTGTCAAAGGTAAAGGATATATTTCTCTTCAAGAACCATACCCGTTCCTCTTTTCTTTCTTGATCGAAAAATTTAATCTAGGTAGTTTTCTAAAGCAAGGTTCCGGATTCCTAACACTTGCAGGAAACGCTAAGGGGGAACTTTCAACACCCAAGAGTTCGATTGGCTTGGTGACTATTAAAGATTTTTTATATGAAATTCGGGGTTTACAGGCTTCACTTGTTGAAACGCTCACTCTGAGGTTTGCCGACAAGAGAGTTACCATCAACCCTGCAAGATTAAATTTAAGCGGTCAAGAGGTAGAAATTTATGGAACGCTCCCCATTCTTGCTACAGATGGACTTGATTTTAATATTACGACGGAAGGGTTTGACCTTAAGGTTCTGAGCCCTGTTCTGCCTAAAAGAGAACTCTTCGGTCAGATCGATGCTGATATAAAAGTGTCAGGAGACGTTTCGGAACCACAATTTTTCGGTAATGTTAAAATCGGAGCGTTATCTTTGATTACAGAAGGTGATACCCTCGGACCGGTTAATTGTCGCGTGAACCTTGACCAGCATTCGATAAAGATAGCTCCGCTTACTATCCAATTTAAGGATTATGTAATAACGAACGAAGATTCTATTATCTTGGAAATCGCTAAAAAAACCGTCACAGTCAAACCTTCACAAATGCGATTTGGTAGAGACATAATATATTTTTCGGGTTCAATTCCAATGACAAATAGAGGAGAGGCGGATTTCAATATTTTGACAAAGGGATTGGACCTCAAGGTTCTGAACCTTGTTATTCCCCATAATGTCATTTCAGGTCAACTTAATGCAGATGTGAGGTTCTCTGGTGAACTATCCAGACCACAACTTTCTGGAGAAATTTCTATTGACAGGTTATTTCTTGCTGTTGATGAAGATACAGTAGGTCCTGTTAATCTCGGTCTTAGCCTTGATAAAAACAGTATTGTGGTAGACACGCTTTCGGTTCTCGTAAAAAATAATATCATCACCAATGATGGGCTTATTACTGTAAACCTTGATAAAGAATCGATATCTATTCAACCATCTCGCGTTAAACTTGGCGAAAAAGTTATCAGTTTTGAAGGTCAACTACCGCTAACACGGGACACACCCGTTGAATTCAATTTTCACTCGGATTCTCTCGATCTTTCTATTCTAAGTCCTATCATATCGGGTATTGAACTTTCTGGTTTTCTTTCATTGACAGTTGATGTTAAAGGAAACTTAACTAAACCAGAAGTTTTCGGAAATGCAAGGCTCCTTTCGCTCCTTGTTATTACAGGAAGGGATACAATCGGACCTGTAAATGGCAATCTTGAATTCACTCAGGGATACATAAGGTTCCGAGAAACGAAGATTCTATATCATGAAGGTGAGGTGGTGGTAAGCGGAAATATTGGCATTGATAAGGATGCATTGTTAGATATAGCACTTAAAAAAATAAAGATTACTACAACGAAACGTTCCGAGGTCGGAATAGATGGGGATTTACATCTTACCGGGAGGTTGGGTTCTTCTGAGCTTGAGGGTGAAGTCCAGGTAACTGGTTCATATATAGAACCAATTGAGGCACAACTCATACAACGGCTACTCAACCGTCTAAAGCGTCCACCTAAAAGGTTACCAGAATTCTTAAATAAAATATCTCTTAACATTGGGGTAAATACTGATTTTGAAGTTCATAACAGTGCTGCTGATATTGATGTTGATGGTGATCTCCATATTTCGGGAACCGCTGCTAAACAGGGAATAACGGGAAGGATTAGAATAGTTAAAGGAGGTCGTATCGGGTACCTGGGACGAGATTTCAGAATTGAAGAGGGTAGTATTGACTTTGAGGACCCCAGAAGTATTAGTCCAAATTTAGATATCAATGCCTCAAGAGAAATATCGTATATGGGGACCGACTATCTTATATTGCTTTTAATAACTGGTCCGCCGGAGAAGATAAAGATAGACCTTAATTCACAACCCGAGATGCCGACTCAGGAGATTATAGCCCTTGTGTTTTCTGGACAGACAAGAGGTGTTATGCTGATTCCTGCATCACAAAATATCGGTGAGAAGGGGGTTGGTTATCTGGTTGAAAGGATGAAAGGAAGGGTAGAAAACAGAATTGCACGAACATTGGGATTGGAACGGGTCAGTGTCACAGGTACTATTACAGACCCTGCTCTTCTGAAACTGGGTGTTGAGAAACGTTTCGTAAAGAGGTTAAAGGTTAGTTATACAAGTGGTTTTGAAAACTGGAGACAACCTCAGGTAGGCTTTGATTACGAGATAAACAGGAACCTTTCAATCTATTCAATGTATGACCTTGAAAATCAGGATACTGGTGCAGGTCTTGATTTCCATATCAAACTATGGTAGTCGCTATAAAAATTGCAGTTTTTATGATGTTATCACTGACAGTTCGTTCTGTCTCCATCACAGGCGACTCGTTAGTAAAAGAGAAGGAGCTCAGGGGGGCGATGCTTTTAAGAGCACCTCATTTTTTTACTAAATCGAGATTTCATCCGGAAATCCTTAATGGTGACATTGATGCCCTTAGATCCGTCTATATGACTCAAGGTTTTCTCGAACCATTGATAACTTCCGTACATGATGTAGATTCAAGCGGGCTGGTCGATATAAGGATAAAAATTAACGAAGGTAAGCAAACTTTCGTGAAAAATGTTTCATTTACGGGTAATAGCATTTTCGATACGCAACAACTTAAATCGCAAATGAAGACAAGGGTCGGTTTACCGTTCAATCCATTCAGTCTGGAAGATGAGTATTTGAGACTGATTAGTCAGTATGACCAGTTCGGTTACCATGATGCAAGGATTTCCGCCGATGTTAATATTATGGATGGAGCATCTATTGTTTTTAATGTATCAGAGGGGGAGAAGATTTACATAGCGGATGTTACGACGGAGGGAATTCCACCTGTCGACAAAAGTCGACTGAAAACGGCAATTGGTTTGCAAAGTGGGAGCGTATTGACCAATAAGAAAATCGCAGAAGCACGAAAGAGATTGTATGAGCTTGACTTATTCTCTCGGATCAGGATTCGTGAGGAAAATACGAATATTGGAAGGAAATTAATTTTTAGATTGGAATCCAAAGAGCCCATAAGCCTGGGTCTCAGGATTGGCTATTCTGCACTTGATGGACCAAAGACTACTGTTACTCTTGGAAATAATAATTTCTTGCACTCTCTTAGAAGAACAACAATTATAGGTAAGCTGAGCTTCCGTGGGCAGAGCGCTGAAATCAATTACAGAAATCCCATTACATTCGGAAGGTGGTTTGAAAATGGCATTGGCTTGAGAATGGAACAACGAAAGGAGATTGGTTACAAAACAAGACGTTATGGTGGTTATGTTATTGTAATACCCCGACCTATCTCCTTACGATACGATTTAGAACGGATTCGGGTTTTCGATGTAGAGGCGGATACCTTTATTGTTGAAGGTATTGAGTGGCTTAGAACCCTATCTTTGGCTTTTAGCAGGGACACACGTGATGACCCGATAAGACCCGGAAAAGGTGCTTTTATATCCAGTTATACAGCATTCTCGGGTATTCTCCCGAAAGCAACCAGTAATTTTATCCGGAACGAGTTTCGATATAGAGTATTTTACCCCGCGGGTTATTCTACTGTTGTTTTAAGGTTTGATGCTGGTCTTGCAAAGCCTTTTTCACCGACAAAGAGGGTCCCCATTCACAGTCGTTTTTTCCTTGGCGGAGCTACAACGGTGAGAGGATACGGTGAACGGGTTATTGGTCCAAAGGACCGTCATAATAATCCTCTGGGGGGGGAGGAATATATCCTTTTCTCTTCAGAAATAAGGTTACCCATCATCTGGCAATTTGTAGGGGTTATATTTGTAGATGTCGGAGCACTCGAGTTAGATATTAATATTAGTAAATTCTCGCTTAAATCCGGTGTCGGCTCAGGGATAAGGTTGTACACGCCGCTGGGTCCTCTTAGGCTTGATTACGCACGAAACCTTGAGGGCTCAGGATGCTTCCACTTTGCCATTGGCGAAGCATTTTGAACAAGTCCCCCTTTTGTAAAGATGGATTTTAAGAGTTTTTATATCTCTTACATTCTCTTCAAATCCCTGTTGGTTTAGTTTTTTTCTTGACTTCTTTATTAGTTGATGATAATAGATATATACTGTGAAAATAACAATGAATGTAGTTGCTGGACGAAAAGACAAAGCAGATATTGAGATGACCTTTAGTTCTTTTGAAAAGGAAGGCATAGAGGTTGTTCTTCAAAGTTCTGTGGAGAGGCTTTTTGGAAATCACATCCGGAGATACATAAAGCAATATCTTTCTTCTCTGACTGTTTCTTCCTGTAAAGTTGATGCCATAGATGATGGCGCACTTGATTTTGTAATAAAGTCGAGAATAGAGTCAGCATTATATAAGGTTGATTCATCGAGTATAGAAGAATTTCGTTTTGAAAAAAAGGAACATAGCAAGAAACAGAGTGATTTGCGAAGGACGCGTCTATATATTCCGGGAAACAATCCTCACCTTATGGAAGGATGTGGTTTGTTTGGAGCGGATGTGATTATTCTGGACTTAGAAGACGCTGTGAGTCAAAACGAAAAGATTGATGCGAGATTTCTTGTAAGGAATGCTCTGGGCATTCTTGACTTCGGAGATGCTGAAGTGATGGTAAGAATAAATCCGTTTTCAAATGGAGGAGAAGAAGACTTGAGAGTAGTTCTTCCTGCCCTTCCTGATGCTATTATGCTTCCCAAAACAAATGGAGCAAAGGACATAGAAAAATTGGATGCTCTAATCGAACTGTTTGAAAAAGCAAATTCCGTGTTAGGTGGACAGATAAAGCTATTTCCGCTCATAGAAACAGCAGAAGGTGTCCTCAACGCTTTTGCAATTGCAAAGGCAAGCAAAAGAAATGTAATGTTGACATTCGGGGCAGAAGATTTTACAGCGGACATTGGGGTTAAGAAGTCAAAGGATGGAAAGGAATTGCTTCTTGCAAAACAACAGGTTGTGTTAGCTGCAAAAGCAACAGGCATACAGGCATCTGATACCGTTTATTCTGACTTTGAGGATATTGAAGGTTTAATCAGGGATACTGAATCAAGTAAGTCAATTGGTTTTGATGGAAGAGGTGTAATACATCCCCTGCAGATTGAGCATATTCATAAGGTATATATGCCGACCGAAGAAGAGATTGGATACGCAAGGAAGGTTGTTGCAGCGCTTGAAGAAGCTGAGAAAAAGGGGACTGGTGTAGCTTCACTTGGTAGTAAGATGATAGACGCACCGGTTGCGAAGAGAGCAAAAAGAGTGTTGAAACTTGCAGAAAAGTATAAAATGGAAATCAAATAGGAGATGCAAACATTTAGTATAGCCTGTCATTGCGAGCCCGACGAAGGCGGGCGCGGCAATCTCATAGTGCGAAAAATCGAGATTGCTTCGGAAGAGATTATGAAAAAACACTCGCCCTGTGAAATAAAATGAAAGCAATAATGCACAGTATTTCACGGGGCGAGCAATGACATCCTTTCAGGAGAATGAAACAAGGTTTACTGATTATTTACGAGAGAAGAGGGGACTGAACTGATTATGGAATTTGTGGAAAATGCAGTTGGTCGGATGATACCGAGGGAGATTGAGGGGAGAAAACTCAAACCCTTTGCCGGTGCATTTGCTGACAATGGCGGAGGAAGAAAACGGGTGGCTCCACCAATTTCTATCTCAAGACCGGGAGCGAATAAACTCTGCTCATTAAGAGAAGCAATCGAGAAATCAGGATTAAAAAATGGAATGACCATCTCTTTTCATCATCACTTAAGAGACGGAGATTATGTTGTCAATATGGTGGTTGAGGAGATTGCTAATATGGGAATCAAGGATTTAACGCTTGCTCCTTCGGCACTTTTTCCCTGTCACAAACCATTGATTGAGCATATAAAGAATGGGGTAATTACAAAAATCGAAGGAAGTATGAATGGACCGGTTGGTGAGTATGTTTCTTATGGCGGACTTCCAAAGGTTGCGGTCTTAAGAACCCATGGCGGAAGAGCAAGAGCCATTGAAGATGGTGACCTGCATATAGATGTTGCATTTCTTGCCGCATCGAGTGCCGATGATTATGGAAATGCAAACGGAGTTGATGGAAAGTCAGCATTTGGACCAATGGCTTACGGTTATGCTGATGCGACGTTTGCTGATAAGGTTGTTATCATTACGGATAACCTGGTTTCTTACCCCTGTGCACCTTATTCGATACCAGCAACTAATGTAGATTATGTTGTTGTTGTAGATTCTATTGGTGATCCTCTGAAAATTGTTTCGGGAACAACGAGAATAACAAGAAGCCCAACAAGATTATTGATTGCAAAATATGCTGCCCAGTTTATAGAGGAGAGTGGATATCTTAAAGATGGTTTCTCATTCCAGGCGGGTGCAGGCGGGATTTCTCTTGCAGTTACAAAAATACTCGGTGAAATAATGGAGGAAGAGGATATTAAAGGGAGTTTTATTAACGGTGGATTAAGCACCTATGCAGTCCAGTTGTTTAAGAAAGGTCTTTTTCAGGTTCTTTATGACGGGCAGGTTTTTGATAGAGGAGTAATTGAGTCTTTCAGAAATGACATCAAGCATGTGGAAACACCAATGACAATGTATGCAAATTATCATTCGAAGGGATGCCTTGTGAATAAACTTGATGTGGCTTTTCTTGGAGCCACAGAGGTGGATATTGATTTTAATGTTAATGTAAACACGCATTCTGATGGGCTGCTGCTTCATGGAATAGGAGGACATCCTGATGTTGCGGCTGGTAGCAAGTTGAGTCTCATAACAATTCCATCATATAGAAAAAGGATTCCGGTTATCAAAGAAAAGGTTACAACAGTGACAGCTCCGGGGGAGACAATAGACGCAATTGTTACCGAAAGAGGGATTGCAATAAATCCTAGAAGGGAAGACCTAATCGAGAGAATGAAAGGCTCAAATCTACCGATAGTTTCAATTCGGAAACTAAAGGAAAAAGTGGAGAAAATTACAGGGATACCGGAGTCTCCAATATTAAAGGATAGAATTATCGCCCTCATTGAATACCGTGACGGCACGATAATCGACGTCGTACGGGAAGTTGAAAAATAAATATCTGAAGAAAGGAGGTGTTATGAATAAAAACGTTCTTGCAACCGTTTTTGTGATTTTTTTAGGTCTTGTTCTTGCAACTTCGTGTGAAAAGGCAAAAGACGAGATACTCGGTATTACAATTTCAGGAACAGTGACCAACGGTGGTCAGCCCATTGAGGGAGCATTTGTTTTGCTTGTTAATAATATTAACGAGATTGTAGGAGGAAGTCCTCTCAGTAATGGCTCCATAACATTAGGTAATGGAACTTACACAATCATACAGGTTGATGATGGAACATACTATGTTGCTGCCATAAAGGATGAAAATGGAAACAAATCTTATGACTTTGGGACCGACCCTATAGGCTGGTATGGACATGAAGATAGCATTACACATCTGACCATACCTGATTCAATTATAGTTTCCGGGAACGATGTTTCTGGAATCGATGTGGACACTCTATATGCTCAGTAAACTGTGTAATCGGAGATTTTAGGTTTTTCTAAAATCTCACTAATCTTCAACCTAAAAGGAGGTATTATGTCTAAATCCTTTACAAAATGCGTTGTGCTTCTCCTGGTAATGCTTCTTCTTTTTGTGTTTTGGGGGTGCAAGCAGAAGCCGGCTGAGAAGCCAAAACCTGTTATGCCAGCTATAAGTGTTAAAGAATTGGCGCCTGCAAAGGTTGTATACCTTGAGAGGCAAGGACCCTACTCTGAGACAGACAAATCTTTTGAAGAACTCTTTACACTTATGGAAAAAAAGAATATTCAAGTAAGTGGTGCACCCATGGGGATCTTCTATGATGACCCGGAGAAAGTAAAACCAGAAGAGACGAAATACGAGGTTATGTGCTCATTTACTGGTGATTTCAATGGTGATGCGGACTTGCAAGTTAAGGAACAGGCTGGTCAGAAGGTTGTATCAACCATCTACATAGGACCATATGAGAAATGTGCACCCACTTACAAAAAGCTTTATGGCTGGATGATGGATAACAAGTACGAAGTCTGTGGAGCCTCAATTGAGAAGTATCTCAATGACCCCATGAAAGTGAAACCAGAAGAGCTGAAGACAGAGATTTGCATTCCTGTGAAAGCAGCGACTGAGGAAGAGAAAACAGAGGGAGAGTAACACTCAAACGCATTAGTGGTAAAAGCCCGGTTCACGAAGTGTGGAGCGGGCTTTTTCTTGTATTTTTTTCTTGACCTCCTGTTGCGATTATGATATAGGAATTTGTTAGAATACAAAAACTAATCTCTTACTAAGGAGAAATTATAATGAGAAGAACTCCCTTCATTTTTTTGCTATTGATAATAACGGCGAATACACTGGAGAAATTTATAAGGTCTTTGAAAGTGAAGGCATAAAGATTGGCGTATTCGGTTTGGTTTCAGAATACGGACCTATATGGGTTGAAAAAAGCATAGACAAACAGTTCTTTTACGAGAAGGAAAAACCACGAGCAGAAGCAATGGTTTCTCTGCTCAGGAATGATGGGTGTGACATTATTGTCGCATTAACAAACATTGGATTCGCACATGATAGTTTGGTTGCAGATTCTGTTTCTGGAATCGATGTGATTATTGGTGGTGGAGAGGGAAGAGGTTTAAGAGAACCTTTTGAAAGTCCTAAGAATCACACAATAATTTGCCGCATTTTTGGGAAATTAAGCAGTGTTGGGAAGCTGGAACTCAATATTGATGAGCAAATAAGGAAAATCATTGGATACAAAGGTGATAACATCACACTTTTTGTTGAACAATTCCCTCCAGACGCATCAGTCCAAAAACTGTTTAACGAATAAATTAGTTTCAGTCAGTTAATTTGTAAATTGTCATTGCGAATACACTTTCATAATTTCTTATGAAGCAATCGCATATTCTCATTTATTAGTCTTGTAGTGCTCCAAAAAATCTCTTGACATAGTATTCCTCCTGTGTTTACTTTTAACCATGAAGAATCAAACTCAGGCGTATATCTATGCAATTATTGCTGTTTTGTTCTGGTCAACGGTTGCTTCGGCATTCAAGATTTCACTTCGGTACTTGGACTTTCTTCAATTATTGTTTTTTGCTTCCTTAACTTCTGTTATTGTTCTTTTTATTATTCTGGTTAGCCAGAATAAACTAAAGCTTCTCTTGACATTTTCCGGAAAGGACTATTTACGTTCTGCTTTATTAGGATTCTTAAGCCCCTTCCTTTATTATGTGGTTCTCTTCAAAGCGTATTCTCTGCTGAGGGCACAGGAAGCACTTACATTAAACTACACCTGGCCCATTATGCTCTCGCTTCTTTCGATTCCATTACTAAAACAAAAGATAGGAATCAAGAGTCTTCTTGGGATAGTTGTTAGTTTTTTCGGAGCATATATAATTGCTGTTAGGGGAAAGGTTTTGGGTTTAAATTTTACGAATGCAGGTGGGGTATTGCTTGCATTGGGTAGCACTCTTATCTGGTCCTTGTTCTGGATTTTTAACATCAAAGATAAGCGGGACGAGGTTGCAAAACTTTTCTTGAATTTTATTTTTGGATTTATTTTTATATTGCTTACAATGCTGTTTTTAGGTAAGATAAGAATATTAGATATTCATGGAGTTTTCGGAGCCGTTTATGTTGGCATATTTGAGATGGGTATAACATTCGTAATATGGATGAAGGCACTGAAACTTTCAAAGACCACAGTGAAGGTTGCGAACCTAATTTATCTCTCACCATTTCTGTCACTTGTTTTAATCAATATTATTGTAGGCGAAAGAATACTTGTTTCAACTGCTGTTGGGTTAGTTCTCATCATTGCGGGTATCATAGTTCAGGGCATAAAAAGGGGACAGGCTGCTTTTTCAAGCGTTGCAAAAAAGTAGCCTGTCCCTCTTTTCTATTCTTCAAATGTTTTGGGGATGGTGGGGTTTGTTATTATAACGAAATCTCCAAAGTTCTTGAATTTCTTGAAATCAGGGTTTGCAAACGAACTGTCAGGGAGTGCTGATATGACCATTACCTTGATTTCCTCATCATATTTTCTCAGCTGCTCAACAACGCCGAAATACTCATCACTGTGCATTCTGCCGTTTATGTGCATAATCTTCTTGCCCGGATTTTTTTCAAGATATTGCAAAACAAAATATGCCATTGTTGCATTCCACAAGGATTGTCCCTGGTTTATATTGATGTGTGGCATTTTCATTGGCATTTTTTTTATCTCAACGGAATCGGTTTTTGCTGTATCAGGTTTTGGTTTCTTCATCTCAGCTATCAAGTCTTTTAGTTTTTCCAAATAAGCGCCGGTGGCACTGTCATAGGGAAGAGGGGCAAGAAAGGATTTTGCTGTCTGTGAAAGAGATAGAAGAGCATTCTGTCCAAGTTTATTTGCCATATCGACATATCTGAAAGGAGCATTAGCAGCAATCATATCAATTTGGTTCTCTTTTGCAAATTCTACGAGAGGACGATAATCCTTGTAATTAATCCAGGCTCGAGCATCCTTCTTGAGATAGTATTCCTTGATTTTTCCAGCGAGATATTCGTTTAAAACGACCTGAACATCACGGTCGAACATCTCCATTGAGAGTGTTAGGTTTTTACCGTATCTATCATACAATTTTTCAAATATGAGTCTCTCAAGATAATGACCTACTGGGTCATTATGCTCTTCCCCAAAGACGACTATGTCATAATCCTTGAACGCGTCCACAATGTTCGCGATTTTTTCTATGTCGTTTGATTTAGATGAGAATATTTTGTAATCATTTTCTGTGATTTTTGTTTCCTCTGCGGATATTGATGAAGAGAGAAACATTATAGAACATCCTGCAAATATGACAGTTAGCCATCTAAAATTCATTCATTCCTCCTACATATCATTAAAATGCTGTTTGTTAACCTATCTCGTGAAAATAATTAACTCGTAATTAAGTAATTGAGTAATTGAGTAATTGGTAATTGTGTTTAGATCGTTTGAGTGTTTTGTTCGTTTAGAACGTTTTATTCGTTTTGATTGTCTAACGACGAGTTTCTTCGCCTTTTTCTATTCGACATTTTGTTTTTTTAGTCTATCTGGTTTGTCTGGTTTGTGCACCGACACACCGTTTCTCCGTTACTCCGACACACTCATCTCTCTTCCGTTTTCTCAACTGGCAGGGGCGGGACTGCTCTTACACCTCTCTTTTCTCCCGGTGTATTGTCGAATTCCTCTATGACATAATAGATGGCGGTTATAAACTGTCTTGAAAACTTTCCATGAAAATAACTGTGTACAAGATTTGTAAAATGGGCAACATCCTTCTCATACGGAGTTGCATCAGGGTCGTCAGGATGAACCAGCCGTGCAACACATCTCAATTCATAGGAAGGTATATCAAGGAAAACGATTGAGCAAACAGGGTTTTCCATAAGATTCAAGAATGTATGTGTTTCAAATGAAGGAACCGAATAAAGTTCCAGAGATACCTGTTTTGTTTTGTCAAAGAGTGCATTATCCTCATAATTTTTTCTCAGGACTTCGAGTTTTTCCGCCATCTTGTTTGGTTTTGTTTTTTCAAGAAGTTCTATGGTATCTTTTAGTCTTTCCTTTACCGGAACAAAGCCCATTCCCTTGACTGCGTTGTTTATCGTGAATCTGGAATCCTTCCTTCCTCCTCCATAACTTGCAACGGATGCACTGTGTGGGCCTGCATAATCAGGTCTTTTCCCTTCCCCCTTTAGCAGTTCTGCCATCTCGTTGAGATTCTTTAATCTTGCATCGAAATTCCATTTGAGAAAATCAGAACTCAGTTCTCTTATCTTGAATTTCTTCCAGTTGCCCTGAACTTTTGCGCTGATAAGACCCTCATCAACTTTGGATACATCTACATTATCCTGATGAAATGTCTTACCTTTCCACCAATTTGTTTCCCCGTGCTCCCACTTTCCTGCAAAAAGTTGTGGAATCTTGACTGTGAAAAGGAAAAGAAATGAACCAGCAATACCTGACAACTTCAAAAAGGTTCTTCTTCCTATCGCCAATTATACCTCCTTGTATTAAAATTTTGTTTGGATTAAAACAGTGGCTCCTCTGATGTTAGTTAATTATACAGGATTTTTTCATTAAAATCAAATCTTTTTTGTTTCCTTATTTTAGTAGAACGAGTTTTTCGGTTTGTGAAATGCCGTCTGCTTTGAGTTGAACAAAATATATCCCCGGAGCAATCTTTTTCCCAAGATAGTTTTTACCATCCCAGGTTACTGAAGAGATGAGCGAAGAGTGAGGGGAGAAGAGAGAAAAGGACTTGACCAACCTCCCACTCACATCGTAGATTCTCAGTTGAGGAGTTGGAGAGTTAGGGAGTTTAGAGTTAAACTCCCTAACTCCTGAACTCTTGAACTCTATAACTGTTTTTGTGGCAAATGGATTAGGGGAGATGTTTAAGAAGGGTCTTGTAGTGGGGATGATAGCCGACACAGGTCCATACCACTTTGTAGAGCTGTTAATTCGTTGCGCACCTAATCTGTAATAGTATTTCTTGCTTGTTTCAACATTTTTGTCAGTGTATTGATAACTATGTTCTCCCGGAGTTGAACCGTTTGCTTCAAGTCTTGCTATGACTGAATATGAGTGATTGGTTCCGCGCTCGATAATCCAGGATGCAATGTCAGACTCTGATTCGGTTTTCCAGAAGAGCCTGATGTGCGCTCCTTTTCCTGTTGCATAGAATGATGAGAGCTCAATATTTGTAGCAATGGGCTCCGCAGCTTCATTGACATCAATTCCGTCCCCATTGTCTCCACCTATAACGTAGATAATGTTGTTGATAACTGCAGATACCGGAGCAGCACGCGCTGTAGGCATTGGAGTGTCGGATGCCCATTTGTCAGTAGCGGGGTCATATTTTTCCACGGTATTAAGATATGCTTTTGTATTATCGCTTCCACCTATTGCATAGATTGTGTCTCTCACAACGCAGGCGGTTAAATATGTTCTTGGTGTAGGCATAGGGGTTTTAGTTGTCCAGCTGTCAGCAATTGGGTCATATTCCTCAACCGTTGCGAATATGCTTGTCCCATCCTGACCACCTATGACATATATTTTGCTACCTACTGTAACGGCAGCATGCCCGTAACGAGCTGTGGGCATTGGTGTCTTTGTAGCCCAGGAATCACCTACGGGGTCATATTCAAAGACGGTATTGTAAGTATATCTACCGCCGAATGCATACATCTTTCCGCCATAGCTTGCAGCAGCATGGAATAACCTTGCAGCAGGCATATCTGCCTTTTGCGTCCAGGTGTCCAATCCAGGGTCATACTCGAGGGTATAAGGTTTTGCACCCATCCCGTACCATCCTCCACAGGTGTAGATTTTTATTCCGATAACTGCTGCGGCAAGCCTGTGCATTGCATAAGGCATTGGTGTTTTAACTGTCCATATTTCTGGAAGACCCGGGTCATAAGCTTCGACAGTGCTAATGGGTACGAGGCTACCGGGGTCTCCACCCATAACATAGATAACATTACCGACCATGCCAACTGCCATATCGTATCGGGCAGTTGGCATAGGCACTTTTGTTGACCAGGAGAGCGTTGCGAGGCACACTCCTGGGTAGGAGGAGAGAAAGAAAACCAATAGAAATGTTATATTTCTGTATTTGCTGAAACTACTCAAAATACTCATACAGAAATATATGTAGGATTGTGTGCGGAAATTAAGACTGCTTGTAACTGTGATTCTGAAATGTCCCTTGTTTGTTATATTTCAGAGCTATCGGAGTATGAATTCCCTTGTTTGTTACAAGCTTCATAGTTTCTCTTCATTTTTCCAGAACCATAGTGACACACTCTAAATTTAATTTATCCAGTGTTTCAAAAAGGCTTCTGCTATCCTCGAATCGAACTGTGTGCCTGCACATCTTGTTATTTCTAAAATGGCTTGGTGTTTCGTGTAAACGACGCGATAAGGTCTTACCGATGTCATTGCATCGTATGCATCTGCTACGGCAAGTATTCTGCCAAAAAGCGGTATGCTTTCGCCCTTCAGAGCATCTGGGTATCCTTTTCCATCAAAGCGCTCGTGGTGGGCTCTAACACCGTATATAATGTCTGTATTTTGTGTGAATCCTGAAAGGATATGGTAACCGCGTAACGCGTGTTTTTGAATTTCCTTCTTCTCCGATTCTGTCAGTGGCAAAGGCTTTAGTAGAATCTTTTCAGCAATTCCAACCTTTCCAAGATCGTGAAGTAATGCGGTCATTTCGAGTAGCGTCTTTTGTCTTTCGGTAAAGTTCAATGGGTTGGCTATTTTTAATGCGTAGAAAGCAACACGCTGGCTATGACCATCGTAGTATGGGATTATACTATCAAGCAAAAAACCTATGCTTCTCAATTCCACAAGTGACCGCCCGGGCTCAGTTTTTAATACGCCTTTAATTTGCTTCAGGCAGGTAATTATTCTATCTACATTTGGTTTGCCTATCGTGTTTCCCGCTTTCCATAGACCTGTTTTGTTTGGATACAGACAAAGGCTTGCAAAGAGGTTATGTGGTTTCAATCTGCGTCCTTACTTGATGCAATGTATTGGAGGCCGAGATTGGGTCACCGGTTTTTAGTGCAGGAGTTGTCAAACCAATCCATCTTCAAGCGTGTATACTGTGATAAATTGTGTGTTATTTTCTGTTTTTTTTATATTCGACTGCCTGAGAAGATAAGAAAGCACGGACATTTCACAGACAATTGAGATGCACAGTTACCTCGTTGTAATATTATAAAATAAAGTGGAGTATTTTTCCGCAACCATAGTGACAATGCTTGTGTTCTAACGCAGAAGAGTAATCCTTGTTCGCACAACAGAAGAGTTCACGTTTATGTTGCAAAAGTATATTCCAGAGGGCAGTATTCTGCCAGCATTGTCCCTTCCATCCCACGATACAGAACCGATGAGCGATGAGTGAGGAGTGAAGAGCGAAAAGGACTTGACCAACTTTCCACTTGCATCGTAGATTCGCAATGCTAGGCATTGTAGGTCATTGGTCATTGGTAATTGGTCATTAATGACTAATGACGAATAACTAATGACTGTAGTTGAGGTGAATGGATTTGGGGAGATGCTCAAAAATGGTTTTGAGGCGGGGATGACAGCTGATACAGGACCATAGGACTTTGTGCTTCCATTAGTTTTTACAATAACCAGTTTGTATTCATATCTATTTCCTGGATTTACATTCCTGTCTCTGTATGAATAGAATTGACAGGAAGGAGAATTGCCCTTTGCGGGAATTCTTGCAATTTGCTTGTAATTGTTTCCTGACTTTTTCAGGATTTTGTAGAGCTCATAACCATTTTCTGACGGTATTTCCCAGTGAATTTTCACATATGAATTGCCTGCTCTTGCGTAGAAGGACGGAATTTCGATATTGGTTGGGTCAGGAGAATACTGTTCATTTGTTGTTAGATAATTGAATCCCTGTAAGCCTCCTATTGCATATAAAGACTCAGAAATAAAACTGCAGGCAAGCCCTGACCTCTCAGTAGGCATTGGTGGACAGGTTTGCCAATTGTCATCTGCAGGAATATAAGCTTCTGCAGTGGCAAGGTCGTTTGCACCATCCCATCCACCGACTGCATATATTGTATCATTGATGGATTCCGATGCGAGTTCTCCTCTTGCGGTCAGCATTGAGGCTTTGGTTGTCCAGGTGTCCGTTGCGGGGTCGTATTCTTCTACCGTTGAAAGGTAACCACCAATGCCAGAATTATATCCACCGATTAGATAAATTTTATTGCCTGACACAGAAGCGGTAAGATAATATCGTGCCGTGGGCATAGGTGTTTTCGTAGTCCAGGAGTCAGCAACAGGGTCGTATTCCTCGTTTGTTGACAAAACGCCTGTGCTATTATATCCGCCTATTGCATACAGTTTATTACCCACAACCCCAATTGTAAGTCCGAATCTTTCTGTAGGCACATCTGTTTTTGCAGTCCAGGTGTCTGCTGAAGGGTCATATTCCTCGTTTGTTTTCAAGTAGAACCCTGCATCTGCTCCTCCAATAGCATATATCTTGCCCGCAACAGTGCCCGTTGCAAAGCCCCAGTATCTTGTGGTCGGCATAGATGTCTTTGTTGCCCAGGAATTGGTTATGGGGTTATACTCTTCGTTTGTTGTCATTCCATCGCCACCTATTGCGTATATTTTACCGTTGACAACACCTGCCACAAGATGGTTTCTTGCTGTAAGCATAGACTGTCTAACTTTCCACGAGCGCGCTGCCTCGGAAGTGGATGAAAACAGTAGGAAGACAGCAAAATACAGTATTATCTTTTGACTACGATATCGAATCATCTTCATTTTGAGTTTCCCATTACGGTAACCTTGCAAACATATCTATTCTTGCCAAGGATAGTTTTACATAATATACACCGGAAGAGATGTTTTTCCTTCTATTGTGCCAGTAGATCTTGTTTGTTTGAGGATTGACAGTAAGACAACCATGAACACCAGCCTGGGGAGTGCTTTGTTTTTGAACCCAGGAATCAGAAGAAAGTTGAAGCGCACTGAATGACAGGAGTAAGAAAAATATGACTGAATAATAATGAATCGTTCTGGTTTTGGCATACTTCATCAGTTCTCCTTCGTTGATTAATCTTCGATGTAATATAACAAACTTTGTGTTCCATTATCTGGATATTTTGACAGAGTTAATTTCAAGATGCTTGTTTTACGCTGAAAAACAGGGGTTTTATCAGACTTTTTATTGGTTGACAAAAATAAAAATTACTGCTATAATTTTTCCACATGGATAGTGATATGAAAAAAAGTGTTGAATTCAGGGTAAATGCAGTGCAAACATATCTGCAAAGTTACAGCTCTTTGAGAGTTGTTTCAAAACAATTGGGGATTCACTACAATACCCTCTTAAGATGGGTTAAGCTTTTCAGGGCAGGAGGCAAGGAAAATCTCAAAGACCGGGAAAGTAATTTTTTGCCGTGGAATAGAATTTGCAAAGAAGACGAGGAAGTAATTGTCGCGCTTAAGGAATCAAATCCCGGGTTAACGATTATGAAGGCAAAGACTATTCTTGAAAGGCGACGCAAATTTTACTCGGCAAAAGGAATCTGGGGTGTCTGGAGAAGATATGGATACACTGGTTTTGACAAGACGAGACTGTCCAGTGATTACTTAAAAGGGGTACACATATCCAGAAATGAGCAGCGAAAAATTGAGTATGCGAAAAATGCTGTTCTTGCAAGAAAGTACAGGAAGGCGTCAGATATAGTAAATTGTCTCTTATGTTGCCCCGACAGACAGTTGCTCGGTGAAATACCTGAGAGATATCTTAATGAAAGACGGAAACTGGACAAATTGTCTGCCCTGTTTGGAGAAATACCTTATACTCAATTCAGGAAAAAGATTATGGTTTTAAGGAAAAGTCTTATTGCTGCTGGACATCAATATTCTGCAATAAGAGCCGGTGTCAAAGAAGTGCTGGTGCTCGAATGGCTTGGAAAGCCCAAAGAGAAGCTCAGATTAATAAAGGAACTAAGGCATCTACTCGGACGGAAAAGGAGTTATGTATTAACCCCTATCCTCTTTACCCTCAGCGCTTCAGAATTTATAGCAAATATGAGGCTTTTGAGAATTAACACGGCAGTTGAAAATCTCCTGAGGTGTAAGCAATTGTCAAAACGATTGTCATCTCCCGTATTCTTAAATGATCTGGCTATTCTATATTCATATCTTGGATACTACAGGGAAATGGGAAAACTTCTTACGAGAGTAATAGAAATGACCGAGTATAAAGAAGGAGGTCCGCATATAGTAAATTCTCTCGCATTTGTCAAGAGCAGTGCAGGAGACTATAGGTCGAGTTTGAGCCTGCTGGGGAGCTCGAAAAAGGCTCTGGATAGTATTGGACTTTTCGCAAAATCACATTCGTATATCGGTGTAGGAAAGATTGAAAAAGCACGAGAACTTGCCAAACAAGGTCTTATGGAAGCTAAAAAAATGGGAATTATGGCTTATGTTAGTAATGGAACTATGATTCTGGCAGAAGTCAATGCGGCATTAAGGGAAAGAAAAAGGGCAATGGCACTTGTTACAAAATATGTTGGACTGCTAAGAGAGTTGGGAATGTATGGCTCGGTTATTTCAAGGGAAATCATTCTAAGAAAAACACATATATCGGAGCAGGCAAAAAAGGTAAGAACCATTAAACTCGCTTGTCTCGTAAGAGATATGTCAGTCTCTCTAAAAGTGGGAGATTACAAGAAAGCTTTGCAATTTGCTATAAGGTTTCATTTGCTCGGTGTTTTCCATAGGCTTGTTTTGTTTTTCCCGGAGACTGTGCTCTTGATGATTGAAAAAGGTAAGGATACAGGATTACCAAGAACGGTGTTGAACTTGCCTGTTTTTAAAAAGGAGGTTCCCGTTTATTACATTAAGTTTTTAGGGAACGTGATAGTCTTCAAGAATCAAAAATATTTAAGAACCAATATGAGTCCAAAGGATGTCTCATTTCTCATATATGTTGCGTTGTCTCAAGTAAAAAGGATTCCGCTTGAGAAAATCTATGAAAATTTTTGGAAGAGTAGTAAAAATCCACCACGAAATCTTTCGCATCTTCTCGTGAGACTCAGAAAATCTTTGAGATTACCTTCAAATTACCTTTATGTTAAAGAGGGAAAACTCTCTTATGAGTGTTACTTTACCACAGATTACCATGAATATTTGGAACATCTTGCCCAGGCAAAAGCACTTATGAGAGCGGGGAAATGGCGACTTGCAAAGAATGAATTCCAAAGTGCATTCTCATTGTTTTCAGGCGCTCCATTCAAGAAAATGTATGATAACTGGTCCGACGATAAAAGGCTTGAGATACTTTTTAGTTTTGAAAAAGAAATTCGCTCCTTTGCAAAAGAACTTATGGCGAGAGAAAGAAAAGAAGAAGCAGAGAAACTGTTGAAGAAAGCAGAAAGAATAGTTCCAGACTTAGATGAGTCCTTGCGTCATAGCATCATTGAGTCGTAGAGTCAAAGGATGTCATTGCGAGTATTTTTCCATTTACTGCCAGCCAATTACTACATTTGCTACTGCTCTTGGTTCAGGTGGAAGCGAATATACATCTTTTTCATATTCATGATTATATGGAGAGATATTCAATGTCTTGTTATGTACCTCAAGTGTACTGCTTCCACCGGGGTCAAACCCCATAGCGGTGATTACTCCTTTTGATAAAAGTATTTCCGCCATATCATTATGTGTTGCACCTACGGATTCTCTTATTCTGCCGTTCACTGTCAGAACAATAAGATTCCCTTCTTTATCAAGTCCGACTGCAATTTTAGGACCACGCATATCTAGAAAATCAAGTCGGGCTGCCTGTGTCTTGATAGAATTTGAAGTTTTCCATCCCTCTAATTCCATATCTATACAAATCTTCCCATTTTCTACAAGCATAGGACCGGCTTCAAGTGCATATTCAACATTATCCCAGAAGTGAAGTTCAAGAGTAACCTCTTTTTCCATTTTATCCCAGCCCTTGGGACATAGATTTTCTGGAAATGAGAAAGTTAGTCCTACAGGCAAAATCTTAACATTTTCACCTCTTCTGGCATGAATTATCTCCTTGATAATATTACCTGACAAACGATATATAACTCTTCCATCACCTTTAATATATTCATCAGCATACATAAGGTCATAAAAACAGGGTTTATTTTTCGGATTTGAAAGGTTATAATTATCTTTTGTAAAAATAATTTCTTTATTTGAGTCAATTGTAGTAATACCTTTAGACAAGTTTACTCGTTCTATTTTTAGTGTACCATCAGGAAAAATACCAAAAGCAGGTTTGTTAAACAGAGGTGGACACAAGACCTTCTTCTTTGATATAACCAGTCCAAGTGGAGAACCAATATATGATTCTGGAACACCAAGTTTGCCAACAAGTTCGGCATTCAATATATAACCACCATTCCACGCAATTTTAGGTCTTTTACTTGTTTCCCTATGAAAAGCCTCACAGAACTTAAGAACGGTCATAGTTTTATTATTCTCGCAAACCATAGTGGCAAATTTCCATTGTTTTTTAACACTATTTACAAAGACCTTTGCCATTGCACCTGACCAGGGCAATCCATCGCCATAAATTCCCATAATCTGTGATGTTGTTATATCTTTTCTTTTAACCTTATCAGAAACAAGAGATTTCAATACTTCTATTATGGGTGAACCGTTTGTTTCTGCATCTTTCTTGAGAATCCCAAGAATCTTTTTCTCACCATATCTTTTCGAGAGTTTCTTGAAAACAGGACTCTTAAGTGCTTCGCTAAAATCTTTACAGGTCTGTATCGGAGTCGGATAAGCAAGACAACTTCTCAATCCTGCAGGCACCCACTGCACGTAACCGCTTCCTATAGGAATTCCCATTATTTTTGAAGCCAATAATTTTTTAACTTTTCCAATATGAAATGTCTCAATATCTGCAACATCAGTCATCATTGTGGAATGATCTCCGCTCGCAATAATAAACCCATTTCCTTGCTTGACATCCTTGAGAGCTTCTAAAGCTTGCTTCCCAAGTTGTTCGAAATTGACTCCAACTGTTACCTGGTTACTCTTAACTATTTTACATATTCCATATTCAAATAATAGTTTAAGTTCTGACTTTGTAGAACTCGAAATATAACTCTTTAGTGCATCGGCAGTAATGGATAACCCTATTGAAACATTGTGTTTGATGATATATATTGGCGCAATATTTTTACCATATTCAAGATGTTTTACAGTAAGTTCTTCTTCTATCTTTAATCCAAGACGATTACGCACAGGTTGAAGAACAAAAAATTCCATTTCATAATTTATATAATTGCCCGCAAATAATGCTATGGGGACATTCTCTGCAAGTCTTTTTTGCAATCTCCTTCTATGGTCTATAACAAGTTCGGAACTACTTGTAAGTTGAAGAATCGCAGGGTCAAAATCAAGTAATAGGCTGACTTCTTTTCTGAAATCTATGTAAGGCGGTGGAGAAGCGATTTTATTAAAAAGTATGGTGATAACACCTGTGAGTTCCTGAAATGTCAGGTCTCTGTACGGATAATGATTTTTGTTTCTATGTCTATAATCAAACGAATGATCGACCCTAATAGAGATTTCTCCCTTTCTATATAGAAATAAGTTATCCACTGCATTATAGAATTTGTGCATTTTTCTTAGGGGAAGTGGCGTAGGATCAGGATTGTATTTGACAAGGCTACTTGCGAATTCCATTGCCATACCGCGGAATTGTTGTTCTTCCACTCTAAAATAACTCGGGTCTATTAATGACTTGAGAAATATCATAAATCTCATCTTTGTATATCCAGGCAGGTACTGACGGTTCCTTGTGTTTAGTATATATTCCAGATCCTTATTGTCCTTTTCGGTAATTTGATTATGTCGATTTAGTGCCCAGACCGTCAATTTCATATTATTTGAATTATCACAAAGTTGAAGAAATAACTTATGTAGTATATGTTCCAGATTTTCCCCCATTGCATCAAGTGTATAGCGACTCTCTACTACTTTTCTATTATGAATCGCCTCCATTATATAGTCCTGTGGATAAAGTATACAGCTTATAACCCTATTTATAACCTCTTCTCTAATATTATCGTTAAGAAACTCGATTGTTTTAAACCGTCCTTCAGATGAAAGATGTTCACCAATCACATAGGCAAATACATTCTCTGGGTAATATCTCCTTGTAAATATAGGTATCCCGCATGCAGCCGATTCTACAATAGGAAGTCCTCTTCCTTCTGTTTCGCTGGGTAACAGAACAAGTGATGCAATATTGTAAAGTTCTGTCATTGAGAGTGGTTCTTTATATCTTTGTTTGAATGACGGTTTATCAAACTCACTGAATAGAAATCCAAGAAATATCCTTTTTCTATAACTGGAATCTATTTCAGATAACATTTTATCAAATAAGTACAGCAGTTTTTTAGCATATTTTATGTGACCTGTTGCAATTGGTCCTGTTATTATTAATGTCAATTTTAATTTTTTATTATTATCAAAAGATTTTGAAAATGTCTTATTTGCTAATAGTTTTTTTACCAGTGTGAAATTTACCTCAATTTTTTTCCGTGATATGATCCTGGTAGGCTGTAGAAAAATAAAATTGTCATTAATAAATTCATTTAATTCTAACCTCTTGCGAGCACCCATAAAAATAGGTGTTGGATTATCTTTTGATATCAATCCTTTTGAAATCACTTGATCCGTTGCATAAGGAGTAATACGCTTCTTTCCATTTGTAAAGATATCGAATATTTGTTTAAATGCATTTACTATTTTTATCTTACTAATGCTTTTATAAATTTCTGTATCAATTCCTGTACATATTTCTGTTACATTTGCAGGGTTATGTCCATATATTTCAATAAGCTTGCGCGACTGGACTTTATTAATATTAACCTGAAGCCAAGAACGAGACTCCCATGCATAAAGAACCTCGATTAAAGAAAAAACTTCACCAATATGCGAATTATGAAAAAAATGGTTTCTTGGTCCGGGTCTTGAATTTTTAGTTATTATATCAATCTTTCGATTACCACCCTCCCAGTAAAAATCGTGATTATTGTCTATTACAGGAATACCCATAAACTCAGAAATAAATACTACTGCAAGTGCAAGGGATACATTTCCAGGATTTGAACAGATATTAACCAAGACCAAAAGCTTTATATCGTTCTCTTCAATATATTTACCAAGTTTCTCTGTAATATTCAGAACCTCATTCCAGAAATTTAGTATCAGATTAATATAAGCCTTACTTCCGCGCTCAAGTTCCTTATGAAAAAAATCTTTATAATATTTCCAATTATCAAAACCATCAATCTCTGGTATTTCATATATCCTATAATGTTGGGCTATGATGTCTTCGCTTACATTGTTTTGGAAGTTTCCGCAAATAAAGTGTATAGGTATATCTTTCATAATTTTCCGCAAAGCCTTTGCATATTTGGCAACTTCGAAAGTTACACCATCAATTGAAAAACTAAAAGTAATAAATGCAATACCTCTGGAAATCTGTTCTTTGAATTTATCAAAATCATCAATACTAAATGTTTTTGTTGGTGGGACATCTCTGTTTTCTCTGAGACTGTCAATATAGAGTCCCAGGTCGAACCAGGTCTCTATCTTCTCTGTTCTGAGAGAAGACATCATCTCTTTTACACTTCTCATAATTTTATGACTCAACACACTCTGCGTTAAAAATTTGTAAACAATTTAGCTAACCTCTCTTCCAGCACTTCATAAGAAAAGTATTTTTTACCCAGTTCGAAATTATATTCAGTAATTTCCTGGCTTAATTTATCATTATATATTATTTTGCGAATTTCTTCTACACCATCATCCGTCAAATTATTTTCTTCAATCATCACAATTCTAAAACCCTTAGAACCGATATCAGGCCAGAATACGGGTTTATAATTGTTAACAAAGATAGGACGCTTTGCCAGTACTGCTTCAATAAATGCATTTCCAAATCCCTCATATCTGCTGAAATATGTACAAGCCTTTGCATAGGAATAAGCATCTGACAGAGAATATATTTTCCCGTCTGTGGAAGATTCACTTCTTTTACTGAGTATTTTATTATGAGAAAAAAATACGCGGCTATTAAGGTTTTTATCTTTTATAAGTTTCACAAGTTCCCTATAGTAGCCATACCTTTCATCATCAGCATAACTTCCAGTTATTACCAGTTTTACACTACTATCTTCAATTCGCTCGATAAGTTCTATTGCAGTTTCAATTCCTTTTCGTCTCACAATCCTTGTGGCTTGGAAGATTGGAATATCTCCCTTTTTTAAGCCAATATTATCAAACAGATCCTTATTATATTCATCCCTTTTGGCATAAGATTTATTGAAATCCATCACATTAGGAACAAGAACTGATTGTACGCCAAACTTTTCCTTTAACATATTTTTCGAATAACTATTTATTACGGCATGTCTGGCATTTGGAACGATAAGTGGAAAAGTATTTTTAACGAGTGTATCTATCTCATCAAATGGCGAGTCATATCTTTTCCCTCTTTCCCAGTAGAAATCGTGATCGTGACATACAATTCTGATATTTGTATTTTCAACCACTTTTTTTATTCCCATTCCCATAGAGAGATGACAGGGCAAAGCAGAAGCATTTTCAGAAAGTATTACTTCAATCTTGTTGGAAATTATCCATTTAAAAATATAAACAGCAATTCTGTTAGAGGCATATTCAAGATGGTCAAGAAGTTCATTAAGGTCTTCCTTTCTCGGAAGAAAAAATGCTCTTTTTTGTTCCCATTCGCACTCAGGTGAAAAGAAGGAAAGCATCTGAAAAAGTGTTTCATTTTCAGGTTCTATAATATGTCTTGTAAATCGTCCCGACATAATAAATATTCTGTGTCCCATTTTCTTAAGAACCTCTATCCATTTTTCAGTTTCAAGAGCAACTCCATCAACATCGCCAATCCTGCCAATAATAATACCAATATTTATAGTGGACCTCCTGAATACTTAATTATTCTGAATTCCGGAAGTTTAATTGTTATCATTCACATTAAACAACTGGATTTTTGGGTGTTTTGTCTCGGAATGTGAAAAACTTCCCTGCATTTTATTCTGTTGTATTATAGTTTTACCACAACATTTATGGGAGTCTGTAAAACTAATTTGTGGGAGACTCCTCCTAAGAAGGGATTCCCCGAAACTTATCTATAACTATTATGTTAATACACAATTTAAGGATAGATGTCAAGAAATATATTAGAGGTTTACTTGACCGTTAGAAACATACTTCTACTTTCTAATGGGGTAAAGCAGGATAAAGATGGTATGAGACCATTCCAGAGAGAAAGATATATTGAGAGCATACAGATTTGTATGTATACAATATTGTATACATTTCGTGGCAAAGCAAAGTAGGATGAGATATGAAATTGTTAAGCTTTACTGTAACTTTAATGGTTGGAGACTCGCAAAACCAAGCCTAATTATCTATTGACACCTTGCTGGTTTTATTATATAATCTCAATATGAAAATTACCCTCTTTCTTCAAGGAATAGTTTTCCTATTGTCCTAATCTTATCTGGGGTTTTGTCAGGGATAGATGACCTGTAACTTATATGAGGAGGTGTTCGGATGTCTAATCACAAGACGGTAACATTCCAAGAGGCGTTAGATATACTTGAGTCGTTACCCGAATATCAGCAGGAAGATATTATTAATATTATTCGACACAGACTGATAGAGTATAAACGGGAGTTACTTGCGAAAAACATCAAAGAAGCAAGAGAAGAATATGCCCGAGGAGATATAAAGAAGGGCAGTGTAAACGATCTAATGAAAGAACTTTCAAAATGAGAAAACTCATTTGGGGAAAAACTTTTATAAGAGCTTTTAACAGGACTATAAAAAAGTATCCAATGCTAAGCAAAGATATCGAAGAAACTTTGAAGGTTTTAGTTGAAGATACTTTCGCTCCACAATTGGAAACTCATAAACTCAAAGGTAAGTTATCAGGTTCATGGGCGTGTAGTGTTGGATATGATCTACGAATAGTATTCAACTTTATAAAAAGTGAAAAACAAAAGGAAGACAATATACTATTAGTTGAGATTGGAACACACGATGAAGTATATTAAGTCAGAAGATATGCCCTATGATAAGAGATGTAAACTTTTCATAAAACCCCAAACTCATAGAGCTTGCCCCGTTAAATGTGCAACTATTTCAGTGGGGTCAAGCACCGTCCCCGTTCATATGAAAAATACGGAACTTGTTCCTCAACATCTGATAGAAAACAAAATATTAATTGTCAGAGGCAGAAAAGTAATGCTCGACAGAGATTTGGCAGTTCTTTATAGGGTTACAACAAGCAATTTGAATAAAGCTGTTAAGAGAAACCTTGAGCGGTTCCCGGTAGATTTTATGTTGCAGTTGACTAATGATGAATTCAAAAACTTGAAGTTCCATTTTGGAACATCAAGTTGGGGGGTACTCGAAAACTTCCTTACGCTTTCACTGAGAACGGTGTGGCTATGCTCTCAAGTGTCTTAAATAGTAAAAGAGCCATTCAGGTTAATATACAGATTATGAGGACTTTTATAAAAATTCGAGAAATGCTGACTACACATAAAGAATTAAGACAGAGAATCGAAGAACTGGAAAAGAAATATGATGCTCAGTTTAAGGTTATTTTCGACGCAATCAGGCAATTGATGACACCACTTTTATGTCCCCTTTTATCGCATAATGCGTATACAGATTTGTATGTATACAATATTGTATACATTTCGTGGCAAAAAGCTTTCAAAATTTCATATCGGTATTCTTGCATTTTTCTTGACAGGAAATGGAGTTTAGTATATAGTAAGAAAGTCTTATTATGAAAAATGTCAAGCGGAGCCTAACAGATGATTTATTGAATGTTCCATAAAATAGAACAGTTGTCCCATAACATAGGACAAAGAATAAAGAGTGCTAAATGGATTACAGACGAAGCAGAGGATTTTGTCCTTAATATTGAAGAAGTCCTGGCTGAATAGAAATATGATGAAGATTGGAAAGCGAGAGAGCTGGAAAAGTATGAATACTCTTTTGATAGGGAATAGAGTATTATGATTGAAGCGATTAAAGAAATCGGGGAATATGTAATTATAAAGGAAGACAAAAATAATGCTTGAAGCAATGCGAATATTGGCATTGGATTATCTTTTTGACAAACTGGGAGATAAGAGCAATCCACCTGAAAATCTGGAAGAATGGTATCATGAGTTACGTAAGACTCATCCTGAAAGGCTTTTTCCATTTTTGGTGGAAAGCGTAGAGCAAATTGAAAAGATTTATATCCTTGAGAAAGATGTAGAAAAAGAGACTGTCCGTTTAGTTCCTGAGGATATGACGGATGAAAAGGCAAAATGGTTACCGTTTATAAAGCCAACCGGTGGTAGAAGTCCACAAATAGGACCGATTATAAAGGTATCCAAAGATAGTCCAAAAGTCTTGACGCTTGAGAACACAATAAAGTCTTGGGAAGCGATTGCAGACTCTGATAAATTATGGTCTCCTTATTTTCGCGAAATTATAGATTTGCTAAATTGTCCGCAAGTTAGATTGCCTGATAATTCTATAATCAAAGGTTACAAGAATCTTCTTGTGGCTACAATTGAAAAGATTAGAGAGAGAAAACAAAATCTGATTTTTACTATCAGGAATAAAAACAATGAATTGCCAGGGCAATGTGTGGCATATTGTAGGTATTTGATGAAGGAGAAACTTGCTGGGGCCAAATTTATCACTAAAGATGCACCGGCTAAAGAAAATCAAACCTGCCCATTGTGTGGCAAGCAGAATGTTACTGTTTATCCTAATGCTCTTAAAGGTGCAGGTATTAATATCAGCAATGTTGATAGAGCAGGGGCATTTCCTAATATTGACACAACTCAAGCATGGAAAGGATATGCTCTCTGCAACGCCTGTGCCGATCTACTGTATATCTATAAATTTCACTTTCTTAAAAAGGACTCTAAAAATCAGAATCCCTTTATCACTCCTATTGCAGGAGAGAATGTCGTTGTAATCCCATTTACTGTGGTAAACTACCATGCACGACAAGAAATTTGGAGAGAAGTAAAAGACTTTGTTAAAACTACATCCTCTGATGCAGAAATAGCAGAGGAAAATCTTTTGTATACTCTTAAGGACAAAAAAGGGATATTGAATCTTACCTTCCTGTGGGCAACTGTTGGGCAAAATATAGGAGATGCGACGGGGATGATAACCAATGTGCCACCAACTCGATTGAAGAAACTCTCGGAGCTTAATGAACAGTCGCGAAGTTGGGAACATCTTCTCTTTCCCGTAACATTTTTGTGGAATGACTTTCAGCCTGATTTATCACTCAGGGCATTAAGAACACTATTTCATCGCCCAGGTGGCAAGAAGGCAAAAGATGTAAATGCAAGTATGAAATTGCGCCAGTTGAAGAGAGGTATTGCTGCCTCTGTGTATCACAAAACTGAAATCCCGACGGTAAGATTCTGGGAAGAGGTTATGACTACTGCACGCTGGTATTGGTTAAATGTTATTGAAAAGGGAAAAGGCTGTGAAAATAATATTCTTTATGAAGGAAAAAACAAAAAGACAGGGGAACACTATCTAACATTCGCAGGCTGGATAAGACATCTGTGCTGGTGGCTTTACTATTTCAAAAAATTGGAGGTGATGAGTATGGAAGACAAATTTTACAAACCGCAGATGGAGAAATTAAAACCCTATTTTGGTCCCGAAAGTGGGATTGATTCTCCGCAAAAGGCGTACGCTTTTTTGCTTGGAGTGCTCTATGGAAAAGTGCTTCAGGTTCAAGGGGCTAGAGGTGTTAATGTTGGAGCCAATGCTCTTACCTGGCTTAAGCGGCTGACGCTGAAAGGAAGAGATCTCCCCGGCTTGTATAACAAGGTTCGGGAGAAACTCTTAGCTTATGAGACCGAAAAGAGTGAAGAGGTAAGGGAGCTTATCGCTGAGATCGGAAATCTGGGCTGGAAATTAGGGGATAAAATCGAATTGGATGATGTCCCAACTAACTATTACCTGTTGCTGGGACAGTCTCTCACCACAACAATTCTACCCAAAAAGGAGGAGAAAGAAAATGGATAAGAATACTTTATCAAACAGGCATGAATTTTTGTTCCTTTATGACATCAAGATGGGCAATCCAAATGGTGACCCTGACGAGAACAGACCACGGGTGTTGCCGGATGGAACTCATTATGTGACTGACGTTCGGCTAAAACGTTTTGCTAGAGATTTTATGAAAAGCCAGGGTGAAGATATTCTGGTAGATACTATTGAGGGCAGAACGAAAAATTTGACAGGAAGAGTTGTGCACTACTTAAAAGAAAAAAACAAACTGGAAGCAAATGAAAAGGAATTAGTCAAAATTCTTCTGGATGCTTTTATTGACGCAAGACTTTTTGGTAGTTCATTTGCTTTTAAGGCTGAAGGAGCAACAGGGGAAAACAAACGAAAAGCAGATTGGAAACCAGTGCCAAAGACTATGACTGGGGCTGTCCAACTCAATATGGGCGAAGTTCTACACAAGGCGGAAGAGGTAGATATTCATGGAACGTCTATTTTGGGAAGCGGTGAAGAAAAAACAGCAGGAACATTCACTACCTATTTTGGTCTGCGTTATGCTCTTATTGGTTTTTCTGGTGTAGCAAATGAACACTCTGCGGAGATTTCAAGAATGTCAGATGAAGATTACGAATATTTGTTGAAGGCAATGTGGCACGGGGTAAGGGTCTGTGGAAATACCCGAACCAAAGTAGGGCAAATCCCACATCTGCTGATTGACATCAAGTATTCAAAAGGTGAAGAATTTCAAATTGGACGATTACATGACTATGTAAAAATGCTTGCAAGCAATGAGAAGAAAGAAAAGGAATGGGCATCTCCTGAAGACTACAAATTAGACTTGTTACTGCTGGTTAAGCGGTTGGAAGAACAAACGCATAGGAGTGAAGTAGTCCGTTACGCCAAATCCCCTGATATTCAATTCACAGAAGATTTACCTATAAACTGGCAGGATTTAGATGTGGAAAATTTATAGATCTAAAGGGGTAAGCGATGAAATTGATAAGTTTTAAACTGAGTGGTCGTTTCGCTCATTTCTTGAGAGCAGAAGCATCAGCAAGTGCATTAAGCTATCCCATTCCACCAAGAACTGTAATATTAGGCATTCTGGGTGCTGTTCTTGGCTTGCCAAAAGATGAACCACAGGTTGTTCTCGAACCAGCATACATTGCAATCTCTGGAAAACTGCCAAAGACCCACTGGCATAGAGCAAAATTTCGGAAGGATCCACCTGCGCCATTACCTTACATTGTAAAGAAAACACAAAAGTCGGAAAAGAATACAGCACCAGAAAAGGCAACTTTGATTCTTCAGGAATGGCTTTTTAACCCAGCTTATACCGTCTGGGTCTCAATTCCAAATTCGTATCTTCTCCAATTAGAAAGTAGATTAAAAGAAAGACAGTGGTACTTTACACCATCTCTTGGATTATCTGAGATGATAGCAGATATTGAATATCTTGGATCCCCTGAGTGTTTACCTTTACCAGAGGGAATCTATAATGTCCAGTCTGTTTTTCAGCAGGAGGCAGGAACTCTTAATATAGAACAGATATTTAAAGAAGAACGCTCTATTCATTTACTTCAGATGCCTAGGACTGTGACGCCAGAGAGAATTTTTTCTCATAGTAGATACATTGCTGAGCGCGATGCAAAGTCAATCCCACTAAAAACAAACCAAGCATATAAGACTGATAATAAAGTTATAATGTTTTTGTGAAGGATCTAAAATCTCATCCAGATTTACAACTTGCTGAACACATTGCTCAAGTTATGACAGCCACCAATAGTCTATGTCGGTGGCATTCAAACAAGGTAATATCATCAGAGGTCAAAAAGCTAATTCGTAAAACAGTTCTATTACACGATACTGGCAAAGCAACAGAAGCATTTCAAAAATATATTGAGAATCCTCACGCCTATACAGATGACCCTAAGAACAAGGCTCATACACCAATGTCTGCCCTTATTACTCTTTTACTTTCAAAAGAGGAAAAATGGGATATCTTTGATACAATGTTGATATCCGCTGTTATCTTTGGACATCACAAAGGATTGCCATCCGTCGAGAGGTTACGAGAAATAGGTAGTGGAATGCTTGCTAAAATTTTGAAACGACAAAATGGGACTTTACTAATTGACTTATTAAATCGACAGTGTGATATTGATATTTCCAGTTTGGACTTTGATAATCGACCCTGGGCGAAAATGCAACAGTATCTTGATAATATAGTCGTTCCTACCTTTGAGAATTTGCCAATTGAGGAAGCTGTTAAATTTAGGCTAAAATCACAATTAGTCTTTTCGTTATTACTTGAGGCAGATAAGGCTTTTCTCGCAGTAAAAGAACCTCAAAGATATTTATATAGAGAACCCCGGGACTGGAAATCCGAATGGGTCGAGCAAAGAATAGAATCTTTAGAAAAATCATCCATCAATGGAATTCAACAATCAATAAGAGTCGAACTGAAAAGAAAAATCGACGAGATTCAAACTCCTGGCATTTATAGCTTAACTGCACCCACAGGTAGTGGCAAAACTTTGCTTTCTGCTACATGGGCTTTAAAATTACGAGAGATAAGCGGTAAACAAATATTGCCCAAAATAATAGTTGTGCTTCCATATCTTTCTATTATTGACCAAACAACAAAGGAATATGAAAGTCTTTTAACTATTGGTGGAGAAAAAGTTGACGGAACATGGTTTTTGACAAGTCATTCATTGTCTGACAGGGAATATAATGGAGGTTTGGAGGGAGAAACTGAATATTTTTTTATAGATACATGGCGAACAGAATTAGTTATAACTACTTATGATCAATTTTTGATGACTCTTATGGATCCGAAAGTAAGATATCAAATGCGATTTCATAACTTATGTGATTCTTTGATCGTGATGGATGAGGTTCAATCCCTTCCTTGTAAACTCTGGAAGCCATTAGAAAAAATATTAAGCTCTCTGGTGGAAACAGGTAATACTAGTATTCTGCTGATGTCTGCTACACTTCCTGCAATAATCCCTGACGCAAAGCCTCTTATAGAAAATTACAACTCTTATTTTAAAAAATTTAACCGATATAAATTACAGTTTAGACTACAGAAAAAACTTAAAATAAGTGACTTCTGTAATGAAGTAATGAAACGGATGGACAAATGGCTTCAGGATAACAAACGAATATTGATTACACTAAATACCCGTAGAAGTGCACGGCTTGTGCGTGATAAACTAGCCAAAGATTGGCCTCAAGGGTTTTCTAACATCCCCTTATTATTTCTTAGTGCGGATGTAACTCCACAAGATAGGTTAAAAGCTATAGAAACCATCAAGAAAGAGCAACCCTGTATTGTTGTGTCAACACAATGTATAGAGGCTGGTGTAGATATTGATATGGATTTTGTAATTCGAGATTTTGCTCCGTTTGATAGTCTTGTTCAAATTGCGGGTCGCTGTAATCGCAAAGGGAATATGCCTCATCCAGCAATTGTTGAAGTAGTGGATTTGGCGAATGAGCAGGGGAAACGATATTCAGAGATGATATATGATGATGTACATTTGTATTTGACAAGGCAATTGATAAACAAAAACATTGAAGAAAAGGATATCTTATTATTAGCAATGAAATATTTTGAGATGTTATCTACAAAAAAGGATACAGGGCTAAAACATCTTGAAAAATATGTAAAGTGGCAGGATGATGATACAATAAGAGAACTGCTTCGAGGTAAAGAACGAGAAAAATATACCTTCCTTGTCCTTGAGCAAGATTCCGGTCTAAAAGATGAAATGGCAAATGCAAATAAAATAAAAGATCGTTGGAAACGACGTGAGGCATGGCGAGCACTCGCAGGTAGAATAGCAAGAATTTCTGTTAGCATATATGCAAAACCTGGGTTTGATCCACAAGATATTGCAACTGAATATTTGGGGCAATGGATTTTACGGGATGGATTTTATTCTACGGATCGTGGGTTGGTCTTTGGTGACGATTCTTGTGCCCAGGTGTTAATATTATGAGGAATAAGATAAACTATTGCATTCTTAAGTTTGAATTTGACTGCCCGTTGGTTCGAGAGGCTAAAGCAACGGACTTGCGGAGGGCAATAGCTAATCTCTACCCCGAAAAACAATTACTTCATCAACATCGTAAAGACGGAAAAGTTAATTATTCCTATCCACTTGTTCAATATAAGATAATTAATGGTGAACCTATACTAATTGGATTCAAAGAAGGTGCAGAACTCCTTGTCAATCTTGATTTACTGGAAAAGATAATTTTATTAGAAAATCAAAGACATGAAATTATTAGCACAAAACTGGAGTTTTATCACATTTCGATTGAAATTACCGATCATTTGCAACAATACCAATTTCTCACCCCCTGGCTGGCGTTGAATGAGAAGAATTATGAGAAATACACTAAATTTGGAACCTGGGAGAAGAAAAAGACACTTCTGGGAAAAATTCTAATCGGGAATATTATCTCGATGTCAAAAAGTTTAGGTTACACTGTGCCAGAGCCGATTAAGGTGAATATCCTAAAATTTAAGGAGGTGAAGACCTCGCTGAAAGGGGTTCCGATGCTTGGGTTTTTAGGAAGGTTTTCGGTTAACTTTGAGATTCCAGATTACTTTGGGCTTGGGAAGTCGGTGTCAAGAGGGTTTGGGACGATAAAACGAGTTAAGGAGTTGGAGAGTTCAGAAGTTAGAGGGTTGAAAACACAACGAAGTAGAAAATAAACCCGGAAACGTGTTTAAAAAGTATAGTTAAAAGAAATTGAGGATTTCGGGAAACAGATGAGAGAAGGTAAATTGAGTTTCTCCGGGGAGATTCTATCCATTCAGCCGCGCATTAGATTAACGAGGTCATTTAACGAAGTGGCTCACACCTATTTAGGATACAACATCTTTGTGAATGGTAGGATTGAAGGAAATCAAGAAGCGAATTTTATAATTGCTATTGGTAAAGGGGCAGAAGCAAAGTTTTGCTTTAGAAAAGGAGATGACATTAGAGGGTTGGCAGTACATGTAGGAAATCCCCGTATTGAGATTGCCGCATACTACAAGGTAAGTGCATTGGAACTACTCGAGAGAGAAGACAAGGAAGGGAAAATTTCTGAGACATCTCCATTCACAGGTATACCATTAACTTTGCCTGAATACAGAGAAAAGGGTGGTCGAAGGTTATTCGTCAGAACTTATAATGAAAAATGCTGGCAATGTATCTGGGGATGCAGTATGGCAGTGGAAATTATAAAAGACCAGTGGAAACCTCATCTAAAGAAGTATAGGAGAGAAACTTTTTGCTATGGTCCAAGGAATTGTCCATTATATGTAGCGGGGAGAAAGAGACAAGCACCCGGAAGAAAACCGGGTATGGTTTACATTGAGGAGGAAGAAGAAAATGATATTTGGTGAGGAAAATGCAGTTAGTTATTAATTCATACGGCTCTTATCTTCAGAAGAGTGGAAATTGTTTTAAGATAAAAAAGGGTGATAAGGTTTTTGAGGTATCGGTAAATAAGGTATCATCCATTATGATTACCACATCTGCATACATTACTACGGATGCTATCAAATTGGCGATTGACCATAATATTGATATTATCTTCTTAGATGATTTCGGCAAACCTTATGGCAGGGTCTGGCATAGTAAACTTGGAAGCACAGCTCTGATAAGGAGGAGACAGTTAGAGATTGCTGAGACTGAGAAAGGTTTAGAACTTGCTCTTTCCTGGATAGGCAAAAAATTCGATAACCAGATAGAACTGCTCAAGGGATTGAGAAAAACCAGAACTCGCAAGTCCGCTGAAATCAGTGAATACATTGAGAAACTGGGTAACAGTCAGGCATCTCTTCGTAAAGTTTCTGGAAATATTAACGAGAAGCGGAATACAATAATGGGTATAGAAGGAAGTGGAGGAAGGGTATATTTTGAATGTCTTAGTTCTCTTATGCCAGATAGGCACAAATTTAACGGACGCAGCAGGAATCCTGCAAAGGATGAATTTAATACTCTCTTAAACTATGCTTATGGTATCCTTTATGGCAAGGTGGAAAAAGCCTGTATCATAGCAGGACTTGACCCTTATGTAGGAATAATCCATACAGATAATTACAATAAAAAATCTCTCGTCTTTGACCTGATAGAGAATTTTCGTATTTGGGCTGACGAAACTGTTATAAATCTTTTTGCTGGTAGAAAAGTTAAACAAGAACATTTTGATAAGTTGAAAAATGGTTTTTTTCTTAACAAAGAGGGTAAGGCTTTACTGATTGAAACATTCTCTGGATTCTTAGACGAATCTGTCCGCTACAGCGGAAGAAATATCAAGAGAGAAAATGTTATTCAGTTTGAATGCCATAAAATTGCGAACAAACTAATAAAATGAGTTAAAGAGTTCAGGAGTTAAAGACTTGAGGAGTTGGAGAGTTGAAAGACAGAGAACAGAAGACAGAGGACAGAAATAAATAAGGGGGGAAAGTGAAAAGACATAATTTTAGAAATCTAAAAATATATCAACGTGCAATAAATTTTTCTGTAGAGATATATAAAACAAGCAAATTGTTTCCAAAGTGTGAATTGTTTGGTTTAACAAGTCAGATAAGACGCGCTGTAACATCAATATCCTTAAATATTGCCGAAGGAAGTGGAAATAAGTCAGAAAAAGAATTCCAGCGGTTTTTAGAGATTGCATTGCGCTCTGATTATGAAGTAATGTCGACACTGGAAATCGCATTCCGCTTAAAATATTGTAATAAAAGTGATTTTGATAGATTATTAACAGAAGCTGACGAAATAGCAGCAATGATTGTTGGTTTCTCAAAAAGTCTTGTTGATGTATGATTTTATTCAGTGGTTTTATTATGTCTGATTTCTGTCTTCTTACTTCTGATATCTGAATTATGTTAGTCTGGGTGATATATGATATTGTGGATGATAAAACCCGAAACCGTATTGCAAAAATATGTAAAGGTCAGGGACTTTACAGAGTGCAGAAATCGGTATTTCTCGGGACGCTCAATAAAAATCAGATAGATGAACTGAAGATTATGTGTGAAGATTTGATTGATAGCAAGAAAGATTCTGTTTACATTTTCCCTATGTGCGAAGACGATTTTAAGAAGGTGAAATTGCTTGGTCAAGCGTTTGATAAGAAACTTGTGTCGGCAGAGGTGTTGGCAAAGTTTTTTTAACGGAGAAATGTCTGACTTCTGTCTTCTTACTTCTGATTTCTGATATGATGGATACTGAATCCACTTTAATGATAACCCCTTCAGAGGTGTTAGAGCACCTTTATTGTTCGCGGTTCACCTATTTTATGAATTGCTTGAAAATACCCCAGCACGAAGAATTAAGGTATAAAGTGCTGAAAGGCAGGGAATTACATTCTCGGAAGGAGAAGGAAAATAAGGAATATTTGAGGAAGAAAATAGATTGTGTAAGCAAAGAAATATCGGTTTATCTTGCATCACCGGTGATTCGAGTAAGGGGTATTGTTGATGAAGTACTCACATTTTCAGATGGAAGTATGGCACCATTGGATTATAAATATTCGGAATTCAGGGATTATCTTTTCAAGACGCATAGAGTCCAATCAGTTTTATATGCAATGCTGATTCAGGAAATTTATAAAAAACCTGTAAATGTGGGCTACATTTGTTATGTAAGAAAGAGCGCAAAGTTGAAAAAAATACTTTACAAAGCGGAAGACTTCGTGTATGCTAAAAATGTGATAGAAGAGATTTTCAGCGTGGTGCAAAAGGGTTACTACCCGAAAAGGACTACCTGGAGAAATAGATGTATTGACTGTTGTTACAAAAATATTTGTGTTTGATCTTTGACATTTCATAAGTTTAGTGAAAATCAAGCCTTGTATTAAATTAAAGGATGTAAGATGGGACTTATGATGTTGAAAATAAGGGGTTTTTGGTGCAATAAAGTTACCAAAAGCCCCTGCATAAAAGCAAAGAAAGAATCAATCAGTAAAGGACTTAAAGAAAAAGTGATGTTCTAAAGCAAGTTCCATTAAAACAAGGATTGAAACTAATAATTGCATAACTGACATTGAAAAAACTGTTAAGTTCTAAAGCAAGTTCCATTAAAACAAGGATTGAAACTTTTTTACTTGGGTGACTCCCATCTTCACTGTGATGTTCTAAAGCAAGTTCCATTAAAACAAGGATTGAAACTGCACTATCCCGCTGCGAATGGTTCAGTGAGGGACCGGTTCTAAAGCAAGTTCCATTAAAACAAGGATTGAAACTGTCGTGAGTGGTCTTATCACCTTCTATATCTATGAGTTCTAAAGCAAGTTCCATTAAAACAAGGATTGAAACACTACTGCATATAGCAAGAAAAATAAAGCATTAGAGTTCTAAAGCAAGTTCCATTAAAACAAGGATTGAAACTAGTATGAGTAATAATGAATGCTTAAAAAAGAAAGGTTCTAAAGCAAGTTCCATTAAAACAAGGATTGAAACATTATTAACGATGCAGAGGAATCTATTCAGGGTTTAATAGTTCTAAAGCAAGTTCCATTAAAACAAGGATTGAAACCAAAATTATTAAACTTCCAAAAATTAGAAATTTTCTAAAGTTCTAAAGCAAGTTCCATTAAAACAAGGATTGAAACATTTTCGAACCAGAACACAAACCGCACATCTTTTAGTTCTAAAGCAAGTTCCATTAAAACAAGGATTGAAACATTACAAGCGCCACCGATTTCCTGTTGACAAAAAAGTTCTAAAGCAAGTTCCATTAAAACAAGGATTGAAACGTGTTTTCGTCATCACCATAACCCGCTTCTGAAAGTTCTAAAGCAAGTTCCATTAAAACAAGGATTGAAACTCTGTTCAAGTCTCTGCTCACACTGAAGATTAAGAAGTTCTAAAGCAAGTTCCATTAAAACAAGGATTGAAACTTGATATTTGTCCAGTGACATGTTATGGAATACGTGGTTCTAAAGCAAGTTCCATTAAAACAAGGATTGAAACTACTATCGCTGTCGAAACCATTACTACCTTGCAATGTTCTAAAGCAAGTTCCATTAAAACAAGGATTGAAACTTAAACCAATCAGGACTTCTGAAATCCATTGTCTTGTTCTAAAGCAAGTTCCATTAAAACAAGGATTGAAACTGCTATAAGAGATGACATAGAAGTTGAAGATGATTGTTCTAAAGCAAGTTCCATTAAAACAAGGATTGAAACCCCGACAAGTGTCCGATATGCGGTGCGGAAGTATCGTTCTAAAGCAAGTTCCATTAAAACAAGGATTGAAACAACTTTGTAAATTTTGGGGTGTGTCATTATAAATATGTTCTAAAGCAAGTTCCATTAAAACAAGGATTGAAACAGCATATTCTGGCTCGCTCCAATAAACAGTTGTCGGTTCTAAAGCAAGTTCCATTAAAACAAGGATTGAAACTTTCAATATGGGAAAGGTTATCCTGGGACGGCTGATAGTTCTAAAGCAAGTTCCATTAAAACAAGGATTGAAACTATTTGGCACAGGTGTAATAGATTCAGTCCCTCACAGTTCTAAAGCAAGTTCCATTAAAACAAGGATTGAAACTTATAAGGCTGTCTGTATCTCTATAATAAACAGGGTTCTAAAGCAAGTTCCATTAAAACAAGGATTGAAACTAACAACATCACAAGGAAGAAAACATTCCGAACATCGTTCTAAAGCAAGTTCCATTAAAACAAGGATTGAAACGCTGTGCAAGCGTTACCTGTCGGAACGAGTAAATCTGTTCTAAAGCAAGTTCCATTAAAACAAGGATTGAAACATTATTTGTTGTTTTTCTTCAAAAATAATTGTAGGGTTCTAAAGCAAGTTCCATTAAAACAAGGATTGAAACTATATTATACGCAAATACGGATGAAAAATAGGGAAGTGTTCTAAAGCAAGTTCCATTAAAACAAGGATTGAAACAGAATTCAGTGAACTGATTCCCTTTCATAAATACTGTTCTAAAGCAAGTTCCATTAAAACAAGGATTGAAACATTGATGGTATTGCACAGATAAGACTTACCATTGACGGTTCTAAAGCAAGTTCCATTAAAACAAGGATTGAAACACCATGACCTTGTAGTTGCGGTTCCTGCAGGTGAGGGTTCTAAAGCAAGTTCCATTAAAACAAGGATTGAAACATACCGTATTCAATTCGAATGTTCAGTCTGCATATATGGTTCTAAAGCAAGTTCCATTAAAACAAGGATTGAAACCCTATACCGCCGATGACATTCTTGTCATACAAAGAGTTCTAAAGCAAGTTCCATTAAAACAAGGATTGAAACAGAATTGTGGTGCTTCTGTTAACTTATCTTTGACTGTTCTAAAGCAAGTTCCATTAAAACAAGGATTGAAACTTTTTATCGACATTACAAATGTTGCCAATTCTTCAAGTTCTAAAGCAAGTTCCATTAAAACAAGGATTGAAACACCCTTCCTTGCTTTTGCTTAGTTTGCTACTCCATGTTCTAAAGCAAGTTCCATTAAAACAAGGATTGAAACTCCATTATTCACCTCCTTATTGGTCATATTCAATTACCATAGTTCTAAAGCAAGTTCCATTAAAACAAGGATTGAAACAAACATCCAAAACGGATATGCAAATGTATCATAATTGTTCTAAAGCAAGTTCCATTAAAACAAGGATTGAAACTGTATCCAATCACACATAGCACAAGCGATAAAGTAGTTCTAAAGCAAGTTCCATTAAAACAAGGATTGAAACATTGATTGCACCATAATCTAAATATCCGTTATGTCGTTCTAAAGCAAGTTCCATTAAAACAAGGATTGAAACTACCTTACAGAAAATTGTTGCACAACTAATTATTATGAGTTCTAAAGCAAGTTCCATTAAAACAAGGATTGAAACTGATGGTATTCATATCGAAAACTCAAAATATGGATGTTCTAAAGCAAGTTCCATTAAAACAAGGATTGAAACGCTTGTCCCCATCCATTCTTCATACTTGACTGGTCGTTGTTCTAAAGCAAGTTCCATTAAAACAAGGATTGAAACTAATTTTTAGCATCTTGTTCGTAACAAAACCGTGTCGTTCTAAAGCAAGTTCCATTAAAACAAGGATTGAAACTACCTTATGAGTAAGGGTGTACCGTCTGGTGAAAAGTTCTAAAGCAAGTTCCATTAAAACAAGGATTGAAACGCTTTGAAGTATGCTGAATGGCTTGATAAATTCGGGTTCTAAAGCAAGTTCCATTAAAACAAGGATTGAAACCTGCTAACGAACTACCTTCTCGAAATTGTTTATAACTTCTAAAGCAAGTTCCATTAAAACAAGGATTGAAACATATAACAGCGACAACTTGTGAGACAACAACTGGAGTTCTAAAGCAAGTTCCATTAAAACAAGGATTGAAACTGCAGTTTTCGGCTAATGTTATCTGGTTGTTAGAGTGTTCTAAAGCAAGTTCCATTAAAACAAGGATTGAAACTCGTAAAGCGGACTGGTGAGATTGAAATGCAGATGTGTTCTAAAGCAAGTTCCATTAAAACAAGGATTGAAACAATTTCTCAAGAATGATACCCTGTCCGATTTCGAGAGTTCTAAAGCAAGTTCCATTAAAACAAGGATTGAAACATCAATATGGCTGCTGGACAATTCGGTGCGGTTATGGTTCTAAAGCAAGTTCCATTAAAACAAGGATTGAAACCATTTTTCATACTTCCCATATCGTAACTCTGCTATTGTTCTAAAGCAAGTTCCATTAAAACAAGGATTGAAACATGAAAATCAAGTTGACAAGATGAAATATATACTTGTTCTAAAGCAAGTTCCATTAAAACAAGGATTGAAACTTCGGTAGTATTTCCTGTTCCGCCATTCTTTTTTGGTTCTAAAGCAAGTTCCATTAAAACAAGGATTGAAACTAAAGAGATGAGAAATTTACCCTATAAAAAGAAAATGTTCTAAAGCAAGTTCCATTAAAACAAGGATTGAAACTCTCATTTCCTTCAAACAAAGCATGGGTTCAAATTAGTTCTAAAGCAAGTTCCATTAAAACAAGGATTGAAACCAATAAGAATCATAACGTTTCACGTGTTTATAGAATGTTCTAAAGCAAGTTCCATTAAAACAAGGATTGAAACGTCGTGAAATTCCGTGTATTGTATGAGTTCAACTTTGTTCTAAAGCAAGTTCCATTAAAACAAGGATTGAAACTCGAATCGGACAAATCATAATTCCCATCACCTGTAAGTTCTAAAGCAAGTTCCATTAAAACAAGGATTGAAACATTGCTCCAATGTATAACCGACCAATGATTGCCATGTTCTAAAGCAAGTTCCATTAAAACAAGGATTGAAACTATGTGCAAGTGCTAAAGTATGAGTAATAATCTGTCTTTGTTCTAAAGCAAGTTCCATTAAAACAAGGATTGAAACTCTGGATTTGCTCAACATTCAATCCTGCTAACTGCGTTCTAAAGCAAGTTCCATTAAAACAAGGATTGAAACACGCAAAGGCAACACTTGCAATAGCTAAAGGTACTGTTCTAAAGCAAGTTCCATTAAAACAAGGATTGAAACTACTATCGCTGTCGAAACCAACGCTACCCTGCAATCGTTCTAAAGCAAGTTCCATTAAAACAAGGATTGAAACGAATCTTAGTAACAAGTGCTCTATCTGAAGGATGTGGTTCTAAAGCAAGTTCCATTAAAACAAGGATTGAAACATCCAATGTGTATTATCGGGAAGTTGCGGCCCCAACGTTCTAAAGCAAGTTCCATTAAAACAAGGATTGAAACGACAAAGATGAACTTGAATTGAAAAAAGATTTTTTGAGTTCTAAAGCAAGTTCCATTAAAACAAGGATTGAAACATCTTATCAGTAGTGCTTTCTCCTTCCGTTTTTGTGTTCTAAAGCAAGTTCCATTAAAACAAGGATTGAAACACAAATGGTTTATACATTGGCAGAAAGAATTTTGTGTTCTAAAGCAAGTTCCATTAAAACAAGGATTGAAACTAGATTGCTTATACTGCCCGACCTGTGGCATCATCGTTCTAAAGCAAGTTCCATTAAAACAAGGATTGAAACACATAATATCTTGACAAAATGTCAACTGCTTTTCGGTTCTAAAGCAAGTTCCATTAAAACAAGGATTGAAACAGGTTCGTTTCGATAATAAGGTTGCTGTGTGTAGAAGGTTCTAAAGCAAGTTCCATTAAAACAAGGATTGAAACATTCAATGTATCCTTTTGTAATGTTGCAAGAGTATCGTTCTAAAGCAAGTTCCATTAAAACAAGGATTGAAACACCTTATAAACTCTTTTGCCATTCAGTCTATAACCTTGTTCTAAAGCAAGTTCCATTAAAACAAGGATTGAAACCTCGTAAAACCAATCTGTAAACGCATCATCCTTTGGTTCTAAAGCAAGTTCCATTAAAACAAGGATTGAAACGTCCTATCGCCATCGTGATACTCTGTAATGTCATTGTTCTAAAGCAAGTTCCATTAAAACAAGGATTGAAACGTCCTATCGCCATCGTGATACTCTGTAATGTCATTGTTCTAAAGCAAGTTCCATTAAAACAAGGATTGAAACGCCATCTTGCAGGTTGTTCCACTTCCACATAATGGTTCTAAAGCAAGTTCCATTAAAACAAGGATTGAAACAGCAAGCATCGAATATGCCTTGTTTATTTTCAGATGTTCTAAAGCAAGTTCCATTAAAACCCCGTAAAAGCCGCTTTCAGCAGCTAACGGGGCAGGCAAGGATTGAAACCCCCGTTTAGAGATAAATCTCTAGCGGGGTTTAGGGTTCTAAAGCAAGTTCCATTAAAACCCCGAGGCTATGTTAACTGCGGCGATGGTTGATGTTAAGTTTCAGGTGTTAGGCGATAGGGTTGGAGAATCTCTTTAAGTTCTCTTCCAATCCCTGTTGATTTGCCTTGGTAGGGTGGGGAAAACCTTGAAAACCACAAGCTAAACATTAACCTTAACCTAACTCAGGTATAAGGCGAGAATTTCATTAAGATACTCCTCAACTTTTTTTAAAAGAATCACATTTTTTACTTGACAAAATAGGATTTTTCCTATATGGTGGTGAAAAGTGGTGAAAAGTGGTGAAGCGAAAGGAGAAAATTTGAGTCTTAGTGGACGCCATTTACATTCAGTTGACCATAAAGGTAGGATTTTTATTCCATCCAAACTGAGGAAAAAGGTACTGAGCAAAGGTAATAGGATAGTTGCTGTTACGAGAGGTTTTGACAACTGCTTATCAGTTTATTCGCTAAAGGTGTGGAGTGGCTTTGAGAGTAAGTTGCTTGCTCTACCGCAGAGCAAAAAGAAGAATAGATTTATTGTCCGCTATTTTTTGGAGAACAAGGAAGAAGTGGAAGTTGATGGTCAGGGCAGAATAAAAATTCCCCAACATTTATTGGATTATGCCCAAATAAAAAATGAAGTTCTTATTGCTGGAGTTCTTGACAGAATCGAAGTTTGGAACCCAGAGATTCACAGAAAAGAGTTTGAGGGTATGGAAACTATCAAGGATGAAATCCTTGAAAGTCTGGAGATATGATGGATTCTGAAAATTGTAAAGTTGTTCAGAATAGAAAACAACTTTTCTCCCCGAAATGGAGGTTTAAGCCTTTTAAGAAACTTGAGGAAATTTGTGATGTAACCACACTGTCGCTATGCGGTTTTCTGAGAAGAGATGATATACTAAAACTTGGGAAACTGATTGATAAAGAGATAAAACAAGGAATGAGTCTTTTTGTGATAGATTTTTCAAAACTCACACATTTGCATTATAAGGATGTCCATCGGCTTTTGAATATCAAGGAGAGGATTAAAAACTGTGATGGAGAAGTTAAATTTGTTGCAAACACAGGTTATTTGATTGATATTTTGCTGGTTGGAGGATGGCCTTTCATTTTAAGTTTTTATCCATCTAAGAAAAGTGCAATTGATGCTTTGCGTAAAGAGCATTCCTTAACCTGGAGGGAAAATGGACACTATTCATATTCCGGTTCTCTTAAGTGAAACAATTGAAGTACTGCTGGAAGGTGGGGGAAAAGCATACATTGATTGCACTGTGGGAACTGGAGGGCATTCTCTGGAGATTTTGTCTAAGGCTCCGCAAGATACAATCCTAGTTGGGATAGATAAGGACGAAAAAAGTCTGGATGTTGCAAGAAATAGATTAAGTTCTTTTGGTGAAAGGGTGAAACTTCTTCTTGGTGGATATGAGAACCTGGATAAGCTTGTTTCTCCGCTCAACTTACCACCGGTTTCCGGGATACTCTTCGACCTTGGAATGTCTTCTTTTCAACTTGATAATGTAGGAAGGGGGTTCAGTTTCAGAGAGGAAGGACCTCTCGATATGAGATTTGATAATACTCAAAAGGTTACTGCCAAACAAGTAATTAATTCATTTTCACAGGAAAGGCTTTTTGATCTCCTGGCAAAATTAGGAGAAGAGAAATGGTCAAGAAGGCTTTCACGAGTATTATCAGATAGGATGAAGAAAAACCCTTTTGAGACAACCGTTGAACTCAGTGATTTTATCAGAAGAAATATCCCAAGGAGAGCAGCTCATAAGACATTGGCAAGGGTTTTTCAGGCGATTCGTATAACGGTGAACGATGAACTCGAAAATCTTAAAATTGGTCTTTTTAAGGCATTTAAGCTGTTAGCCATTGATGGAAGAATTGCCTTAATTAGCTATCATTCTCTTGAGGATAGGATTGCAAAGAGTTTTTTCACAACATTGAAGAAAGCAGAATACTTGCGGGTTATTAATCCCAGATGTGCAAGACCATCCAAAGCAGAGAGAATGAAAAACAGACGCTCTCGAAGTGCAAGACTCAGGGTAATAAAGAAAATCAGGAATTTTGAGGAAGAAGTGGAAAATAAGGGGATTAAGGGATTGGAGGGTGATAAGAACTGGGAAGAGGACGATGATTAAAAAGGTATTCGTGGTTATCCTGCTTTTTGCAGTTGTCGTGCTGCTCGGACTATTTTATGTCTGGGAAAGGGCGACCGCATTTCAGTTGACACTTGTTCTGTCAAACAAAGAAAAAAAATTGGACAAAACTCTAAGCAGGGTTGAAAAACTGCGATTGGAATACTCAAATTTGACTTCTGTCTTAAGGGTCGAAAAAATTGCGAAAGAACAATTGAATATGAGATACCCCAAAAGCAAAGAGCTAAAATACATAATAGAAAAGTGAACACGAAACTAAAAAAAACAAAAAATAAGATTTCAAGCATTCTCTTACTGGAATGAAACAATCGGAGATAAAGTCCAATGTGGTTGTTTTTTTGCTTCTGGGCGTGTGGTTATTTTTCTTTCTAAGGCTGGGATATGTACAAATATTCAAAAAAGGCTACTATTCTCAAGAATCAAAGAAACAAAACATTGAAAGGATAATTGTCTATCCTGAGAGAGGAAAGATTTTTGATAGATTCGGGAAAGTGATTGCGACAAACATTAAAACAAAAACTCTCATCGCTCTTCCTCGTAAGATTAGGGAAAAAAAGAAAACCGCCAAACTCCTTTCTGCAGAGGGGTTGGGTGAGTATAGCAAGATTTACAACGACTTAAATAGAAAAAAGTTTTTTTATATTAAGAGAAATATAGAATACCCGGTTTCAAGGGAAATTACGAAGACCGAAGGAATCGAATTTCTTCAAGATAGAAAAAGATTTTATCCAAATGGAAGGCTGTGTTCATCACTCGTTGGTTTTGTGGGGACAGAATACACCGGTTTGGAAGGTCTTGAATTCGAGTTTGATTCTCTTCTGGCTGGAAAACCCGGATGGGCTTACCTGCAAAAAACACCAGGAGGTTTGCTTTATCCTCATCCCGCTCTTCCCAGGAAAAGTGCAAGGGGTGGAAAAAACATTGTGTTGACTGTGGATATTGATGTGCAATCCATTGTTCTTTCCGAACTCGAGAAAGTCATAAAAAGCACATCGGCAAAGAGAGGGATTGTTGTTGTCATAAATCCAAAAACAGGTGAAATTCTTGCGCTTGTTAATTTACCTGATTACAATCCCAACAAATTTCTAAAGTATGACAAAGAATTATGGACAAATCCTGCAATATCTGAGTTATTTGAACCAGGTTCAACCTTCAAGATTGTAACAGCCACCGCTGCAATCAATGAAAATTTGTATAAGCTTAATGAGTTGGTGGAGAATGGGGAAGGGGCAATAAAGATTGGGAGAGTGAAGATTACGGATGCAGAGAAGCATGGACCGCTAACCTTTGTTGAATTTATTGAGCATTCAAGTAATGTAGCTGCAATAAAGATTGCAGGAAAGGTCGGCAAGAAAAAATTTTACTGCTATTTAAGATCTTTTGGTTTTGGCTCTCAGACCAAAATAAAGCTTCCAGGTGAAGAAACGGGTTATGTTGGCAAACCTTATCACTGGACACCCTTAAAATTTGCAACAATGTCTTTTGGACAGGGCTTATCTGTTACCGCAATGCAGCTTGTTTACGCTTACGGTGCAGTAGCAAATGGAGGTGTTTTGCTCAAGCCTTCGGTTGTAAGATATATTGTAACAGATGATGGCGATACCGTTTATTCTTCAAATCCTGTTGTCATCAGAAGAGTAATGAAGAAAGAGACGGCAAAAATACTGAATGATATTCTGGTTGGAGTTGTAAACCATGGAACTGGAAAATATGCGAAGCTCGATGGAATTGAAATTGCGGGCAAAACAGGGACTGCTGAAAAAAGTAAACCTGGAACAGGTTATGAAAAGGATGAATATGTTGCATCTTTTATAGGTTATTTACCCGCAGGAGATCCCCAACTTTTAATAGGTGTGTTTATTGATGAACCCAAAGGTTTACATTGGGGAGGATATGTCGCAGCTCCGCTTTTCCGAAAGATTGCTAAGAGGATAATCTGTCTTGATGACTATAATGATAAGATATTCAATTCTTTATATGTAAAAAACTTAAAACTGGGATCCAATGAAGTTGTCAAAAATAATTGAAATTATTGACCCAATTTCAGTGAAAAGATTCAAAGAGAGTGACATAAAACATCTCTCGTACGACTCAAGAGAAGCGGAAGTTGGAGGCTTGTTTTTTGCAATAAAAGGTGAGAATAATGATGGTCATAGATATATTAAAGACGCAATAAGCGGAGGTGCTAGTTCGGTTGTTGTGGAAACGGATGTCGCAGAGTTTGATATACCCGTAATAAAAGTGAAAAGTTCAAGAAGGGCACTTTCGTGCGTTGCTTCACATTTTTTTGAATTTCCTTCAGAGAAATTGGTTGTTGTTGGGATAACAGGAACAAATGGAAAGACTACAACGGCTTTCCTTTTGCGAAATATCTTCAGAAAGGCAGGTAGGAAAACGGGTATTATTGGGACTGTTGGATGTTTCATTGAGGATAAGAAAATTGATATTCTTAATACAACACCTGAATCTTTATGGTTACAGAAAACTATGCGGGAGATGGTAGATAAAGGAATCGAGATTTGCATTATGGAAGTTTCTTCACATGGAATCAAAATGGGGCGAATAGAAGATATTGATTTCGACTTTGCCATTTTCACAAATATTTCGAGAGACCATCTTGATTTTCATAAAACTTTTTCTGATTATTTGAATACGAAACTGAATTTTTTCCAGAATCTAAAGAAAGGGAGCAAATCTTTTATAAATATCGATGACCCTAATGGAAAAAAGTTCGTTTCTAAGGCTGCTTCTCGAATTTTTACTTTTGGGCTCTGCGAAGATGCGGATTTCAAGGGCGAGATAAGGAAATTAGAGAGTGATGGTCTTCTGCTTAATATTGTATATAAGGATAGAGAGTTCGATATAACTTCGGTTTTAAGAGGAAAGTACAACGCATACAATATTTTGCCAGCTTTTGCATTATCGCTCGAGATGGGGATAGAAGAGGATTGTTTGAAAGAGGGGATATTTTCTTTTAATGGTGTTCCGGGAAGAGGGCAAAGCATAAGAACCGGATTGGGTTTTAGGTGCATCATAGATTATGCCCATACACCGGATGCGCTTTTCAATATTTTTGCAGCAGAAAAGAAAATCTCTCCTGGAAGACTGATATGTGTTTTTGGAGCAGGAGGGGATAGGGACAGAGGAAAAAGGAAACAGATGGGGGAGGTCGCTTCTACTATTTGTGATGAAGTTATTATTACATCGGATAATCCGAGAGGAGAAAACCCCAGAGAAATCATCGATGATATATTAGGAGGTATGAACAGCAAAATAGTCACTGTGGAAGTAGATAGGAAAAAAGCGATTGAGAAGTCTTTACAGATTGCAAGAAGAGGAGATGTTGTGATAGTAGCAGGAAAGGGTCATGAAACATATCAGGAAATAGCAGGGAAACGAATTCATTTTAATGATAGAGAAGTTGTGGAATCATGGATAAAAAAAATGCAGGAAAGGAATTTATGAGGGTGAAAGGGCTGACTCTTCGATTTCTATTGAATGCTACAAATGGAAAATTGTCTGGTAATCATAGAGTAATTACCGGCGTATCAATAGATTCAAGGACCATTAAGAGGGGAGAGGTTTTTTTTGCCCTGAGAGGTGAAAACTATGATGGAACAGTGTTTGTAAAAGATGCACTGAGAAAAGGTGCTGCCTATACAGTAGTTGACAGGAACACTGCAGTATCGGAAGGTGTCATTAAGGTCGGAGATACTTTGTTTGCTCTGGGAGAACTGGCGAGGAGGTGGAGAGAGCGATTTAGCGTGAAATGCATAGGAATCACAGGGACTGGCGGGAAAACAACGACGAGAAAGATAATAAATCATCTGCTTACAGGTTCATTTAAGTGTTCCCAAAGTATGAGAAATTATAACAATATGATAGGGCTTCCTCTCTCTACTCTTACGATAAATGGGAAAACCGAGATTGCCATTCTTGAGATGGCAATGAATCACAGAGGGGAAATAAGGAGACTCTCGCATATCTCGCATCCCGAAGTGGGAGTTATCACAAATGTGGGAAGGGGACACCTTGAATTTCTTGGCTCCATTAAGAATGTTGCAGAAGCAAAATCAGAACTTCTTGCTTCCCTAAAAATAGGTAATGTCGCTATTCTGAATGCGGATGACCGGTATATTATGAAGATGAGGAGGAAAACAGGACTTGAGGTTATTACATTTGGTATAGAGAATCCGTCGGATTTTACTGCAGGCAATATCAAGGTTGGTAAAACAGACTCTAAGTTTTCCGTAAATGGTATTGATAATTTCGAACTTAAACTGCCTGGAAGATTCAATATATATAATGCTCTTGCAGGAATTGCTACTGCAAGTTTATTTGGTATAGGTTCGGATACATTGAAAAAAAGATTAAGAACACTACGAGCCGAACCACTCAGGCTTAATAGGATTTTAGCTGGCGGTGTAATACTTTATAACGATAGTTACAATGCGAATCCGGATTCCATGGGTGCTGCTATTTCTGCTGTGGCAAAAGAAGAAGGGAAACGAAGAATTGCCTGCCTTGCCGATATGCTTGAACTGGGTAAAAGAACCAAAGAGTTTCACGGAGCAGTCGGTCGAAAATTGCTAAGGAATCATTTTGATGTAGTTTTCCTCTATGGTCCTCTTTCAATTCATATTGCTCGCGCATTGAGAGCGGAAAGTTTTAAAGGTTTGATTACACACTTCTCTCTGAGATCTGAATTGACAGATGAACTTCTAAGGACGGTTAGAAAAGGTGATGTTATCCTTATCAAAGGTTCACGTAGGAATCGACTTGACATTACAGCAAAGACTTTAATCAAACACTTAAGGGGAAGGAAATAACGTGCTTTATCTTCTATTAACTCCGTTGAAGGAGCACATTACGGCACTCAATGTTTTTAGGTATATAACCTTCCGCGCAAGTTATGCTGCAGTGACTTCCGTCGTGCTTTGTTTTATATTGGGACCCTTTCTTATACGCTGGCTTGGCAGGATTGGGATGAGGGATAATCTTAGACCCTATCTTGAAGATGTGCATAGAAAGAAAAAAGGGACACCCACAATGGGTGGTATTATCATTCTTTTGAGCATCCTTGTTTCGATTCTACTCTGGGCTGATCTTAGTAACAAATTTGTATTGATAACTCTGTTTTCTCTTGTTTGGTTGGGCGCGATAGGGATTATAGATGATGTTTTGAAAATCAAGAAAAGTGTCGGACTTAGCGCAAAGACGAAATTTCTTGGACAATTGGTTCTTGGGCTTATACTGGGAGTTGTGCTCACAGTGAAACCTCAGATTTTGGGTTACGAAAACATGACAAGCCTCCTTTTTCTCAAGAACATGTTTCTTCATCTTGGATGGTTCTATATACCTTTCATAATTTTCGTAATAGTGGGAACATCTAATGCGGTTAATATAACAGATGGTTTGGACGGGCTTGCTTCCGGTCTACTCATTGTTGCTGCAGTAGGTTATGCCATTGTATCATATATTACAGGAAATGTCAAAATAAGCGAATACCTCAATGTTCTGTATATATCAGGGAGTGGAGAACTAACAGTATTGTGCGTTTCCGTTGCCGGAGCTGCACTTGGTTTTCTTTGGTTCAATACTCATCCAGCTCAGGTTTTTATGGGGGATACCGGTTCTCTTACACTTGGCGGGATTATTGCGGTGATTGCGGTGCTTATTAAACAGGAGGTTCTACTAATATTACTCGCGGGAGTTTTTGTGTTAGAAGCACTCTCGGTAATTTTACAGGTTGGTTATTTCAAGATGACAAAGGGGAAGAGACTCTTCAAAATGGCTCCTATTCACCATCACTTCGAAAAAATAGGATGGCGGGAAGAGAAGATAGTAGTAAGGTTCTGGATTATTGGAATAGTGTTAGCACTTATTGGTTTGAGTACTCTTAAGATAAGATGATAGGAAAAGAAATTAAGTTATTATGATACAATTGCAGGGTAAGAAAGTTACAGTTTTAGGCCTGGGAAGAAGTGGAATTGCTGCAAGTGAGTTACTTCTTTCAAGAGGAGCAAAAGTATTTGGCAGTGACTCTGGTAATCCAGTGATTCCGAAAGGGCTCTTTGACCATGAATTAGGGGAACATACGAACAGGATTTTTGATGCAGATATTATCATTGTAAGTCCCGGAATACCGTCAGATAGTCCTGTTTTGAGGGAAGCAAGAAGAAGAAAGATCAGGATATTGGGGGAGATAGAATTAGCATATCAGAGTTTTAGTGGTAAACTGATCGCAGTTACTGGAACGAATGGAAAGACAACAACTTGTGCAATCATAAAAGAAATGCTCTCTAACGGGGGTTTCAATGCATTGCTTGGAGGGAATATATCTCCAGGTGTTCCTCTTTCTCGCGTGGTTCTGAAATCCTCGAAGGATGCGATAATTGTGGCTGAGGTAAGTACATTTCAACTTGAAACAATTGAACTTTTCAAACCATTCGTTGGCATATTAACCAATATTTCACCAGACCATCTTGACAGACATAAAAATCTAGCGACTTATGTTTCTCTAAAAAGAAAATTATTCATAAACCAACAGAAAGATGATTTCTGTATTCTCAATTTTGATGAGCAATTGACAAAGGAAACCGAAGCGGAAGTAAATTCTAATGTATATTTCTTTAGTGCAAAGCAAAAAGTGGAAAAAGGTACTTTTCTTTCCCATGGAAAGGTCTTTTATGCCAACGGAAACAGTCCTGAACTTCTTTTTACAAGGGATGATGTTCGCTTGCCAGGAATGCACAATCTTGAGAATGTACTTGCAGCATCGACTGCCAGCATACTTTCCGGTTGCGATTATGAATCGCTGAAACAAACCGTAAGCAGATTCAGTGGTGTTCCTCACAGACTTGAATTTGTGCGTGAATTGAATGGTATCAGTTTCGTGAATAACTCGATGTGCACAAATCCCGTTGCATTCAAGAGAAGTGTGGAGACTATGACTAGCCCATTTGTCTTAATCTGTGGCGGAAGAAACAAGAATCTCCAGCTGGAAAAGATAGTAACCTCAATTCTCAAGGCAAAGTTCACAGTTATTATTGGAGAAAGTTCTCTTAAACTCGCTGCTTATCTAAGGGAAAATGGATATGAGCAATTTGAACTTGCAGGAGCTATGGAGGATGCGGTAGAGATTGCTTACAAAAAAGCATCACGAGGTGATACCGTTTTGCTTTCTCCTGGAGCTTCAAGTTTCGATATGTTTCGTGATTTTGTGGATAGAGGAAACTGCTTTAAGCAAAGTGTGAAAAGACTGAATAATGATTAGGTCAAGTGTCAAAGAATTAGATATTCTGTTTTTACTGACAGTACTTTCGCTTGTTTCCATTGGGATTGTGATGGTATACAGTTCTTCTTCATTCTATGCACTTGAAATAACGAAGTTGAAAAGCACATCTGTTTTTTTAAAAAGACAACTTGTGCCGATTATCATTGGAATTGTAATATTCCTCGTAACCGCATTTATAAATTACTCTATTCTTAAAAAATTCGCTAAACTCTTTTTAATTGTAGGTTTTTGTTTGCTAATATATGTGCTTATTTGGGGAGAAGAGATAAATGGTGCGAGAAGGTGGATTGTTGTAATGGGTAGAAGTTTTATGCCTGTGGATTTTGCCAGAATCTTTCTTTTCATATACCTTGCCAGCGCTTTGAGTTCAAAACAAAGAAAGAAACAGGATTTTGTTCACGGGTTTTTGCCCATTTTTGTAGTCATTATTGCATATACGCTGCTTATTCTAAGACAGCCAAATTTAAGTTCGGCTCTTTCCGTATTGCTGGTTTCTGGGATTATGCTTTTTATTGGAGGTGTGAAGTCAAAATATATTGTATTGTGCCTGCTTATTTTACTGTTATTTATCCCGGTTGTTGTAAAGATTTTCCATTTTCACTATATTGCGGTAAGAATGGGTATGTTTTTTGACCTTATTGCCGGGAAGCCTCCTTATCAGATTCGGCAATCACTGATAGGTATTGGTTCTGGTGGTTTTTGGGGTGTTGGACTTGGAGCAGGGAGAGCAAAATTACTCTTTCTACCGATGCCCTATTCCGATTTCATTTTTGCCATTATTGCAGAAGAGCTCGGTTTTGCAAGGGCGGTTTTAATTCTTGGTTTATTCCTTTTTCTCTTTTTACTGGGGTGGAAAATTTCAAAAAGCGCAAAGGATGAATTTGGAAGACTTCTTGGTTTCGTTCTGAACATAAATATTTTTGTGATTGCGATGCTTCACATAGGAATTGTTCTTGGAATGCTTCCCACATCCGGATTACCATTACCATTTGTTAGTTTTGGCGGAAGCTCACTTCTCGCCAATTTTATTGCTGTGGGAATTCTCGTGAATATTTCAATGAACAGCAGGAAGGAACAAAATGCTGATTATTATGGCAGCGGGTGGAACAGGGGGGCATCTCTTCCCTGGTATCGCCATCGCTCGTGAGATAGCAAAAATTGATAAAAGTGCAGAAATTCTGTTTATCGTGACAAGGAAATATCAGGATAAAATGATTCTAATGAAAGAGGGATTCAAGTATTATGCCTTGCCAACAAAGGGTTTGGTTGGCAAGAAAGCTATTGAAAAATTGGTTTTTCCAATATTCCTTATGCTCGCTGTGTTGCAGTTCCTGTTAATTGTAACTCTCAAGAAACCGAGGGCAGTCGTTGGCACGGGAGGTTATGCTTCCTTTGTTCCTCTTTTTGTCGGAATACTCTTTAGAATACCTACTTTAATAAGTGAGCAGGATAGTTATCCTGGATTTACTACTCGAATGCTTTCGAGATATGTCACGCAGGTTCATATTGCACACAGGAAAGCAGGTTTGTTTCTAAAAGCAAAGAAGCTATATGTGACAGGAAATCCAATAAGGAATAAAATATTCGACGGAACTCGGGCTGAAGCGATTGACTATTTCGAACTTAGTAAGACTAAAAAAACTGTTCTAATTCTTGGGGGAAGTCATGGTGCGAGGTCTATCAATAAGGTGTTCAGTGAGATTTTCAAGGAGCATTCTTTTCCCGGGAAGCAGTTTATTTTGCAAACTGGAGATACTGATTTTAATTGGGTTAAGGAGTCATTACAGGGAGCTAAAGCAGAAGTTAGAATACTACCCTTTATTGAAAAGATGAACCTTGCATATGCTGCTGCTGACCTTGTTTTTTCAAGAGCTGGAGCTCTTGCGACAGCGGAAATAACTGCAACAGGGATTCCATCGGTTCTAATTCCTTATCCTTTTGCAGCTTCTGGTCATCAGGAAGAGAATGCAAGAAGGCTTGAGAGAATAGGAGCATCTGTTGTGCTTCTGGATAAAAATCTTTCAACTGATGCAGTTTTTGATCTTATCAATTCATTCTTTTCTGACACAGGCAGATTAGAGAAAATGCACAATGCGGCTATTTCATCCTGCAAACGGAATGCTGCAAAGAAAATAGCTACTCATGTTCTTTCCATATCAAGAAGTGGAGGTTCTTGTGTTCAGAAATGTTAAGAGGATACATTTTGTTGGTATAGGTGGTATAGGAATGAGCGGAATTGCAGAGGTTCTTTTGAATTTAGGTTTTGAAGTAACAGGTTCTGATATTGCCTCCTCTGATATTACGAAGAGGTTGAGAACTTTGGGCGCAAAAATAAAAGCCGAACATAGTCCTCTTAATGTGCTTGGTGCCGATGTCGTTGTATACTCATCCGCGATTAATAAGGATAACATTGAACTTATACGAGCAAGGGATTTAAAGGTTCCAGTTATCAGGAGAGCGGAAATGCTTGCTGAGTTGATGAGAATGAAAAAGGCCATTGCAGTTGCCGGGACACATGGCAAAACGACCGTTACATCTATGATTGGTCGTATTCTAACTAATGCAGGTTTGGACCCAACCATTGTGGTTGGAGGAAGGTTAAGAAGTCTTGACACAAATGCAAAATTAGGAAAAGGAGAATACATTGTATGCGAAGCGGATGAAAGTGACAAATCCTTCCTGAAGTTGTTTCCCACTTTTGCTCTCATAACAACTATTGATGAAGAGCACCTGGACAATTACTCCAATATATCCGAAATAAAAAATACATTCCTCGAGTTTGCCCAGAAAGTGCCGTTCTATGGCTGTGTCATTTTATGTCTTGACGAAGTGAATGTGCAATCGATAATACCAAAAATAGAGAGAAGAACAATCACCTATGGTTTTTCAAGGCAGGCTCAAGTATCTGCTGCTGATGTTGAAATTGATAATTTTCATTCAAAATTTACTATTGTAAATAATGGTAAAGAGATTTCGAGGGTCGAGTTAAGAATCCCGGGAAGGCATAATATCGCTAATGCTTTGGGAGCGATTGCTATGTGTCTCGAGTTGGATGTGGATATAGACACAATAGGTAAGAGTTTGAGTAGTTTCCACGGCGTTAGAAGAAGATTCGAGGTGAAAGGAAAGATAGACGGAATATGGGTTATTGATGATTATGCTCACCATCCGACAGAGATTGAAGTGACACTCGACTCAGCCAGGAACGGATGGGGTGGAAGGATTATTGCAGTATTTCAACCTCACCTTTTCTCGCGGACAGTAAAACTCAAGAACAGGTTTGCAACATCATTCAACGAAGCGGATAAGGTAATTATTACCGATATCTATCCATCGAGGGAGCAACCTGTGCCTGGTGTTACCGGTAAACTCATATATGAAGCAATTAAGGAATATGGTCACAGAAGTGTAACATATATCAAGGATAAGAACGCAATTGCTCCTTATCTTAAGAAGAATACAAAAAAAGGTGATCTTCTTATCACGATTGGAGCGGGAGATATCTACAAGATAGGGGAAAAGTTCATAAGACTTAAGGGAGGGAAAGTATTGAAAAATGCCTATTTATGAGACAATCAGGAAGGAGATAAGTGGGACAGTATTGAAAGATGAAATGTTGAAAGAACATACTTCTATACGGATAGGAGGACCGGCAGAAATCTTCGCAGTACCTGAAGGCTATCCGGATATGAAATGGCTTATCCGTTTCCTTAAAAGTAAGAGAATAAAATATTTCATAATAGGAAAAGGAACGAATATTATTTTTAGCGATAATGGGTACAAAGGAGTTGTGATTGACACAAAACGATGTTTTAACGAGATAAAGATTGAAAGAGACCGGATTTTTGTCGGTAGTGGGGTTGACCTTTTGACACTGATAAATAAGTCTGCGAAAGCAGGTTTATCCTGTCTTGAAAATCTTGCAGGTATTCCAGGAACCATTGGCGGAGCCGTCTGGATGAATGCTGGTGCGTTTGGAACGGAAATAAAAGATTGCGTAGAGAGAGTATCATACATAAATGAATTTGGACAGGAATTAACAGAAAAATCGCATTTCTCTTACAGATTGAGTTCATTCAAAAAAGGTGATGTTATTACAAATGCGGAGTTTCGATTCGAGAAAAAGGAAGCAGCTAAGATTTTGAAAAGAATTGAGAATGTTCAGAAAAAAAGATGTGAGAAACAACCACTTGAATCTTTGAGCGCTGGTTCCATTTTCAAGAACCCGCAAAATGCTTATGCAGGTGAAATTATAGATAGACTCAAGATGCGAGGAATGTGTGTTGGTGATGCTATAGTATCCCAAAAGCATGCGAATTTCATAGTTAACAAGAAAAATGCAAGCTGCAAGGATGTGAGAACACTAATTGATATAATTAGAGATAGAGTCAGGAAAGCCGAAAGAATTGAACTTGAGTTGGAGGTCGAATTTGTCGAAGCATAGTAAAAGGTATAAGAAGAATACAAGGATCAAGAAGAAGGCAAAAGGAAAGAAATTCTTCTTTGTAACAGTCCTGGTTTTCGTATGTCTTGGTCTCTTTTTTGTAATGTTTTTGCGAAGAGGAGAACGAAATTATGTGAGAAGCATCCGTGTGGAAGGTACGAGCAAGATTGCTGCTCTAAATATTATTGAAAAAGCGAATTTAAGCAAAGGCAGCTTACTTAAGCCTGATGACATAAATGAAGCTGTGAATAGGCTCAAAAGCAACAAATGGATACAGGATGCTTCGATTACCTACGGTCCTTTTGGAGCATTGACGATAGCAATACAGGAGAGAAAACCCATTGCTATTCTAAAGAATTCTGAACCTTCTCTGCTATGTTCAGATGGAAAGGTTATTCCATACGAGTCTGCATTCGACTCTCTACCATTCGTTTATCTTGACAATGGTGAGAATCCATTACAGTATGTTGCGAGGATAAAAAAGATTAAAGAAGTTTTCGGTCCGGTAAGTATGAAAATTTCTTTCAAGAATAAGGATATGACTTTGATTTATTTGAAGAAATTCAAGATTATTTTTGGGCGTATGGAGCCATTATTTTTATGGTCGTGCAACTTAGAAAAGAGTTTTTTTCCAAATGAATTATTGAAGATTATTGATGAAGAGAAAAATGAAGGATATACTTCTTGTGATATGAGATTTCGTAAACAGATAATTTTTGCAAAAGGTGGTGCATGATGAGTAAAGAAGATTTGATTACCGGTCTTGACCTGGGTACAACGAAGATTTCCGCTTGCATAGCGGAAGTGAATGACAAAAATGAGATTAATATTGTTGGAGTTGGAACAACAGCCTCGTATGGTTTAAGAAGGGGGGTTGTGGTTAATCTCGATAAAACCGTTCAGGGAATCAGGCAGGCAGTTGGAGAAGCTGAATTGATGGCAGGTGTTAAAGTTAATAATGTTGTTGTTGGTATTGCAGGTGACCATATCAAAAGTTTCAATTCAAGAGGAGTAATTGCCGTTTCCAGAACAGAAGAGGGTATTTCTGCAGAGGATATCAGGCGGGTGATTGAGCAGGCAAAAGCAGTGACAATTCCTATGGACAGGAAAATAATTCATGTTCTGCCACAGGACTACACTGTGGATGACCAGACAGGCATAAAGGAACCTGTCGGAATGGCGGGTGTAAGACTTGAGGCGGAGGTGCACATAGTTACTGCTGCTATTACTGCAGTCCAGAATATAATCAAATCCATTGAAAGGGCGAATCTTTCCGTGCGAGACATCGTGCTGCAGCCTTATGCGTCAAGTTTTGCTGTGCTCGACGATGAGGAAAAAGAACTTGGAGTTTGCCTTATGGATGTCGGTGGTGGAACGACTGATTTTGCAATATTCTTTGAAGGGAGTATTAGGCACACTTCCGTTGTCGGATTGGGGGGAGTTAATATTACAAATGACATCGCTATAGGTCTCAGGACACCCAGGGCGCAAGCCGAGGAAATTAAGAAGCGTTATGGTGTTGCACTTGCCTCATTAGTTGACACAAATGAAATGATGGAAGTACCTGGTGTTGGAGGAAGGAAAAAGAGAGAAGTTTCGAGACAGATACTGGCATCTATCATCGAACCAAGGGTTGAAGAAATTTTTAGCCTGGTAGAAAAGGAAATCAAAAGGAGCGGATACGATGATCGCCTTACAGCAGGAATAGTTCTTACTGGAGGAGCTGCGAAGATGGAGGGTATGGATCAGCTTGCAGAGAGGGTATTTGATCTTCCGGTTAAGGTCGGAGTTCCTAAAGGTTTTGTAGGACTGACGGATGCAGTATCCGACCCGGTATTTGCAGCAGGAATAGGTTTGATTCTATACGGATACAAACATGATGATTCCGGTATCTTCGAGAAAAGAGCAGGATTCTTTGATAAAATCATAAAGAAGATAGTTAACTGGTTTAAATCCGTTTAGAATAATGAGAATGATGAATAACGATACATTGGTTTGTATTTTAACGGTTTAAAAAGGAGGAAGTATGTTCGAATTAGTTGAAGAAAAAGGGACTATTCCCAAAATAAAGGTGGTTGGAGTGGGTGGTGGTGGCGGAAATGCGATTGATAGAATGATTTCCGAAGGTTTGGAAGGTGTGGATTTCATATCTATTAACACTGACCTTCAAGCTCTCTCGAGGTCAAAGGCTACGACAAAGATGCAGATTGGAGCAAAGCTTACAAAAGGTCTTGGTTCTGGAAGCGACCCGGAAATAGGACTCAAAGCGGCGCAAGAGGATATTGAGAAAATCAGGGCAAAGGTTCAGGATGCGCAGATGGTTTTTGTGACAGCCGGTATGGGAGGTGGAACAGGAACAGGGGCTTCTCCCATCGTTGCGGCAATTGCCAAGGAGATGAATATACTTACAGTAGCGGTTGTAACAAAACCTTTTAACTTCGAAGGAAACCGGAGAAACAAGCAGGCGGAAAACGGGATAAGCGAACTCAAAAGAGCAGTCGATACTCTAATTGTTATTCCCAATCAAAAACTGCTCTCCGTTGTGAGCAGACAGACATCCACGTTCGAAGCATTCAAAATGGCTGATAGTGTTCTGTTGAAGGCGGTTAAAGGAATATCAGAATTGATTATCAAACCAGGTATCATCAACCTTGATTTTGCTGATATTAAAACTGTTGTTAGATACCGGGGAGATGCAATTATGGGGATTGGAACCGGAGTAGGAGAAAACAAGGCTATTGATGCCGCTCAAGAGGCTATAAGTTGTCCTTTGCTTGAAGATGTTTCGATTGAAGGAGCAAAGGGTGTGATCGTAAATGTCACAGGGGGAGATGACCTTTCGTTGCTCGAAGCGAACGAAGCAGTTTCAGTCATTCAGAAAGCAGCAGGTAAGGATGCTGATGTATACTTTGGTCTGGTCAAGGGCGAGACCAACAGAGTAAACATAACAGTATTTGCCACTGGTATAGGAGCTCCGATCGAGGAAGAATCTCCGCAAGTTGGCATCGAGGAATTGGTGAATTTAGATGCCTCGGAATACAGAGATATTCCGGCATTCTTGAGGAACAAGAAAAAAGAGGAAAGGATAATAATAGATAAAGGAAAACTCAATACCATATCGATAGACGATTTGGAGATTCCGACATTCTTGAGAAAACAGATGGATTGAATATTGGTTTCTACTGTGTAGGAGCGGCTTCCCAGGACTGTGGCAAAATGTGAATTTCCCATGGTAGCCGCAACCTTTAGGTTGCGTAAGTTACTGTTATGCAAAGAGTTATATTCGCAGGCTAAAGCCTGCGCCTACCTAAAATAGGTTTTTTGGCACAGTCTTTCCCAACAGAGATAAAGATATCATTCTGAGTAAGCTTGTCTTATTGACTAATGGCACATAAGTGTGGCAAAAATGCCACGCTTTTTTTAAAATAAGGCTTGACTTCTATCGGGTTTTGGTATAGGTTTGTCGATATGAAAATCGGGAAAAATTATAAAGTTATCAAGAAGATTTCGGAAACAAGCAGAAATATCATTTACAGGGTGCACGACGAAAAAAACGATAGTGTAATTGCACTAAAATTGTTAAAAAATGATAAACCCGATGTAATTAGTCAGTTTAAGAAGGAGTATTATATACTCCATACTCTTTCCCATCCAAATATTGTTGAAGTTTATGATATAGGTATACATAATGTTAAGGATACGAAGAGATTTTATTTCACGATGGAATACATTGATGGGACTCCTTTCGGTACATTCTTTGCAAAGAAAGGTTACTCAAGTTTTGTTTCAGTATTTCTTGATACACTTGGGGTATTGAGATACATACATAAAAGGGGTTATATCCATTGTGACCTGAAATCCAATCATTTAATTATCTCAAGGACAGGTAAAGTCAAACTCGTTGATTTTGGATTTGCACAACTAAAGAAAAGTATTATTTCGGATGATATTGGTGGTACTCTTCAGTATATTGCACCTGAAATACTAAAGGGTGAAAAACCAGATGTCCGAACGGATATATATTCCCTGGGTATTATAGTCTATGAGGCGCTAATGGGAGAAGAAGTATTCAAGGAGACAAAAACTTCTGAGCTCATTAACGCTGTATTATCCAAGAACCTGAAACCCGTTAGAAAGAGAAAAGCTATTCCGGATTTTATATACAGCCTTGTGACAAAAATGGCAGAGAAGCAGAGGATTAATAGATTTTCAAACGTTGATACGGTCATAGAAATCATTAACAAGAAGGGTAAATATTCGAAAGAAGAGAGGCTTATCGAAAAACTATTGTTCAGTGATTTTGTGGGGAGAAAAAAGTTTTTAGGTTCTTTGGATAAGATACTGAAAGTAGTTTCTAAAGGTGAAGGACAAATCCGTTTGATAGAGGGTGTCACCGGAACGGGCAAAACAAGGTTGCTGAAAGAGATTGAGCACCGTATGTTTTTAGGTGGCAAAGATGTGCACTATATAAGGATTACAAACAAGGGAAAGTTCAATTTTGCCTGGTTCCTGGAATTTCTTGAGCAATCTGGCGAGAATGTGGATGATATTAAAGGAAAATTCGAGAAAGGCGAATACTCTCTTTCCGGAAACGAGAAGTATAAATTCTTCGAACAGGTAGCAAGTAGAATTACCGATGTTTATAGAGAGAAAGTTATAGTTCTGCTTCTCGATGACATTGATTTAAGTGATGAAACGATGGTTGACTTTTTGCTCTATATTTCGGTTGCACTTGAAAAAATTCCAATGCTCCTTATTGCAGCCACGGAGTGCATACCCGAAGGTTTGAACAATATCATTCACGATAAGGTTTACGGCAATATCGATAAGGAAAAACTGGGAGGGTTGAGCAGAAAAGAAATCCTGCTCTTTGTGAAGAATATGCTGGGTGTCACAGAAAATTCCGAAACACTTTGTGATTTCCTTTTTGAGAAAACTGCAGGCAATCCTTTCTTTGTCGAAGAATTGCTGGGGGAAATTCTTGGCAAGAAACTGCTTAGGAAAGAATTTAACAGACTTATTTTTAATTTAGGAGACATCAAAAAGATTTCAACTCCGGAAACACTTGAACTATTCGTGAATAAAGGAATAAGGAAGATTTCAAAACAGGAGCAGGAGATACTGAAACTGCTGTCTGTTTTCGGAGATTCGATGCCCCTGCAATACCTTTTTGATTTGTCACCATTTAATGAGTCGGAAACAGCGAGCACACTCGAGATGTATTCTTTGAAGGAATTCTTGAGTCTATCGGAGGATGGAAAGATTGATTTCACCCACAGATTGGTGAGAAACATTGTTTACAAGCGGATTCAGGCAAAAGAACTGTCGCAACTGCACGGGAGAATTTTGCAATTTCTTGAAACGCAGAAAGAAACATTATATGTGCTGCACAGGAAGGCAATTCATGCATATGCGGTTCGCAGTGAAAAGGCAGTTTTGTATTTGGAAAAAATATTGAAGAAAGCCTTAGAAACTGCAAATCCACAAGATGCTATCGATGTGTTCGAAAAACTTGAACGGTTGAAGAAGGCAGATATGTTTTTCGGCAAAGACACAAAGTTATTGCTTATGATGGCTAATATGTATGTGCGTTCAGGTGCAGCTGAGAAGGCAATTAAGCTTTATCAGATGCTTTTAAAAACCGCAAGAGCAAAAACAGAAGAGAATGCGATTCTCCATCGTTACGCTGTGGCAAAAATGTATTTGTCAAGGTATGAAGGGGCGGACAAGATTCTCGAGAATCTTCTTAAACGAAAACTGTCTGGTGATATGAGAGTTGAGGTTACAATGGACCTTGGCTGGTTTCACTATTCCAGAGGCAATTACAAAAGGGCGGAGGAATTATACAAAACTGCACTGAGCCAGGCAGGTAAACGGTTGAAGAAGAAGACTCTCCTGGGAAAATTGTATTACAATATTTGCCTATTAAAACAGGAAACAGGTGATTTCAAACAGGCGGAAGCCCATGCAAGGAAAGTGCTTGAGGTTGGTGAAAGCAATAAAAGCGAATTCTATCTGATTCTTGGCTTAATTACACTTGCTATGTTTGAGCAAAAGAGGAGGAATTATGATAAGGCTATAAGTTATTACATAGGTGCACTCAAGTTACTTGAGAAAACAGAGGACATTGCGAGAAGATTGAATGTTCTTTCGAACCTATCAAGGTTGCTGTTCTCAGCAGGAAACATAGAGGAGAGTAAGCAAACCTATGCAGAAGCAATAATAGAGGCAAAAAAACTCGGAAATTTGGTTGAGCTTTCCTCACTTCTTAATCTAAACGGAAGGATTTTATCCAGAAACGGAGAATGGCAGGACGCAATCGATTTCTTTGAGAAATCAGGAAGGATTGCACAAAGTGCTAACAATAAGGATTTAGAACTGAACAATCTCACTGAGAGCGCAATTATCTATGCCTTTCAGTATGAGAATGCAAAACTTGAAACTCTTACAAAAATAGCCTTTTTGCTGAAACATGATTTAAAGAAAAACAAGGATATAGTTCAGGTTGACTTACTGCAGGGAATAAAGAGATTTGCGACCGGGGATTTTAAGGTGAGCATATCTTATCTTAATAGATTAGAGAAATCTGCAGTAAAGCTAAATGCACCGGAGTATCTGATTCCGGGTTTGCTGTATAAGAGTATCTGTCTTTCAAATATCGGTAGAAAGAAGGCAGCAGTTGATGCTGTCTGTAAAGCAGAAGAGCTTATGCAGAAGACAAAAATGTTTCTGTATATCGAAGAGATTGAGTTTATTAGATTGGTTGTCGCTAAAGGGATACCTGTGAAAGAATTAAGAGAGAAACTGATGGCTCTGCTTGAAAGAACAAGGAAAAACCAGGGATTTCTCTATACAAGAATTCTAAAATCCTTAGGGCAGACAACCTGTGAAGATGCTTTGAAAAATGGTAAGAAGACACTATTGATTGAGTCCATATCTTTTTTGAAAGAAGCAAGAGAAAGATTTCAAGAGATGAATGCTCGAGTATTTTTACGGGATGTTACGGATACACTTGCGGATGTATATGAGAGATGGCTCGAGTTAAATGATAGTAAAGTGGATAAGAGTAATGCAAAGAAGATTCTTACCGAGTTTTGCCATTTGGTCGAGCATATTAACAACCCGGAGAAACTGAAAGATACATTTATTTCCACGGCAAAGTCTATTACAGGTGCAGAAAGAGGGCTGTTCCTCGCACTCGATGATGATACGGGTGAACTTGTTTCTACAAGCGAGGGTGTGGATAGTTCAACGATTGATGATGCAAAGGCATTTTCAAGAAGTGTGATAAAGAGGGTCGCAAAAACGAGAAAACCACTTATTGCTTATGATGCAGTGAATGATAGGGATTTCGATGTCTATGAAAGCGTAAGAATTAATAAGATTCGTTCGATTTTATGTATACCCATTGTAAATGATGACAAGGTTTTAGGAGCACTTTATCTTGACAGTAGAAAGAGCCCAATGCTGTTCTCGCTGGATGAAGAGAAGTTTTTTGCTTCCCTTGCGACACTTCTTGCGGATAGTTTGAGCAAAGCCCTGGATTACAGCAGGATGAGACAGCAGACATCTATATTGAAACAGAATATGAGAACCAGATTCGGACCTCTTGAAATTATTGGAAAATCAGAGAAGATGCAGGATATATTCGACAAGATTGACAGGTTTGCCAAAACCGAGGTCCCCGTATTGATTCTTGGCGAGACAGGGACAGGAAAGGAGCTTGTAGCACGTTCCATTCACTCCTTAAGTAAGAGAAAGGAGAATAACTTCCTTGTAGTAGATTGCTCCGCAATCTCAGCATCACTGCTTGAATCCGAACTTTTCGGGCATAGGAAAGGAGCATTCACAGGTGCGGTCGAGGATAAAATGGGGCAGTTCGAGGCTGCGAAAGAGGGAACCATTTTCATCGATGAAATTGCAAACGCATCCGAATCTCTTCAATCAAGGCTGCTGCGTTTTCTTGATACTCAGGAAGTGAAAAGGATTGGTGCAACAAAATACAGGAAGATAGATGCGAGAATCATAGTCGCATCCAATAAAGACCTTTATAAGCTTGTAAAAAAAGGCAAATTTAGTGAGGACTTATTTTACAGGTTGAGTAAATTTGTGCTGTCTTTACCATCTTTGAGGAAAAGAAAAGAGGATATACCGCTTCTTGTCGATTATTACATACAGGTATATAATAAGAAATATTCAAAGAATATTAAGGGCATAACCAAAGAGGTTCAGAAACTATTTATGCGTTATAACTGGCGAGGAAATGTAAGAGAACTGATAAACGAAGTTTCAAGATGCGTCTTTTTCTGCAGCAGGAGTATGATATCAAAAGAATATCTCTCCGAGAACATTTCCAGAATGAAGCCTCCGTTCCTGCCACTGCAGGATATGAAGCGGCAAATAGAAATAGAGTATATAAGGAAAGCCGTAAGTTTCACAAACGGAAACATCACAAAAGCAGCACGAATACTTAAAACCGATAAGAAAACCGTCTACAGAAACCTGAAGAAATCTTAACCCCCTTGGTATAAAATTCATTATACCTTAAAGCAATTATAACCCTCTTTCAACTCTTATACAAGAGGTGTGGCATTTTTGCCACTCTTATCTTTTTATATTAAGTAACTTAACGAGTAGGTCGAAAAAAGCGGGACATTTTTGTCCCGCTTTTTGACATATTACGAATCTTCATTTTCCTTCCAAAATCCAGTAACTCTCTATTTATCGCAACTTAGAAAATATGTAAAAGAATGGCACGGAAAATGCATATAAAAGAAGATAGAAAAACAAAGGAGGTTGTATGAATTTCTTCAAAAAGTTTCTTTTAGTCTTCTTCTCACTCGCATTCTTGGTTTCCTTGGGTTCATCGGTGTTTGCCGACCCTGAGCCGGGGAGTGATGACCCGACACCCCCACCACCAGTACTACCGGACCAAGGATAGGTTTTTAGTATTGTTCGTATGATGCGATAGAACATAGATGGCGGCTCCGACACCCTTTGTTCTCGATGTCTTTTGAGAGCAGAGGGTGCGCCTATTTAGCAGTGGCATTTTTGCCACTCGTAAGTTGCTTAATATAAGAAGTTATAAAATGGCTCTAAAAAGCGTGGCAAAAATGTCCCGGTTTTTGGCTCGAATTCATCATTTTCTTGTTCCTATATCCCGTTCGGGAATCTGTAAGTGCCAAAATTTAAGAGCTTAAGCATATTATGCTAAAGCGTGGCACAAAAATTGCATATAGATATATATTGCTTTATATAATGTGACTGCAGGTGGAAGTAAGGAAGGGTGTAGAGAAGGAAGAAGTAATAGCTGTGGCAAGTGAAAGGTGATGAGAATGAAGGAAAACTCGAGTAATGGTTTTGAGAAGTTCCTCGATATAGTAAGCGGATATTATCCTAAAAAAGAATTCAGGGTTCAAGGTGAAGAAATTTTTGTGAATGGCTATCTCGCTCAATTGGTTGAGTGTTTGGTAAAAGAACAGGGTATGAGAAGATTTACTTTTCTCAAATACTTGATTGAGCATGTTAAGTACACAGAGGCATTGGAAAAAACAGATGAATTTATAAGGAAACTTGTGAATGGAGGTTTCTTGTTAAAAGATAACACAGAAAAGGATTTGTATCGCATGACAGATGCAGGTTCTCGCGTATTAAGAAAGGTGTATATCAATGAAAAATCACTTTCTAAACGAGAATCGAGAGAATAATCCAATTTCGGTAGGCTTTATGGATAAAACTACTTACAGTTTCGAGTACGATTTTGAAAAATGGGGTTATGAATTTACAAGGATTACGCTGAAACCTGAAGAGTTACTAGCACTGCCAGGAATCTATGTACTATGGGCTTTCAGAAGAGATGGATGGTCAGTTGCCGAGGTTGGTGAGGCGGAGAATTTACGGGAGTTTCTTGCAAGAGAAGAACACATGAAACTAATGTGGACCAAATATGTTGGGACAATTCATTATACGGTTACCTATACACCTGAAATTAAAGCGAGCGAAAGAAAAAGAATAGAAAGAAAAATCCGCAAAGCAGCTTATTCCAAAACATAAACTTAAAGACATCCTTGCTCAAAACCGTGGCATTTTTGCCACACTCGTTTTTCCTTGCTTTTCTCTTGATTTTCCCCTATAATTATATTATGAAAAAGGTGATACCAATTCTTTTGGCTATTTTTGTTTTTGTAAGTTTTTCCAGAGCCTTTGATTTACATCAAATACTTGAAAAATCCGGTGACAATAAAGTTGAAGTAAAGAAGTTTGTTGAGAAAGCAAAGCAAAGGGGATACCAAGATTGGGCGGAGTTTCTTCTCTCCAGCATGCCTGATGTGGACCTTGTAAACCTTGATTCCGATGATTTTATATCTTATTTAGATGCCTTGAAAAAAAACATCAAGAGGATTGCCTGGAGAGATAAAATAGATGATAATCTTTTCCATTATTACATTCTTCCTCACCGTGTAAGCCAGGAGCCATTGGAAAATTTTGCACAAATATATGCAGATACGCTATTTGAACTCACGAAGGATGTAAAGGATATGAGAGAAGCAGCTTTAAGGATAAATGGATGGGTTTATACAAAAATGAAATATGAGCCTACTGCAAGATGGGACCAGAACGCAACAACTACAATTAATAGAGGTATTGGAAGGTGTGAGGAAATGGCAATTCTCTGCGTAAAAGCACTGAGGACTGTTTGCATCCCGGCAAGGGATGTCTATACACCCTGGTGGCCCTTTACCAATAGCAATCATGCCTGGGTTGAAGTTTGGGTAGATGGAAAATGGCACGCTCTTGGGGGTGGTGAACTGACCGATCTGGACAATGCCTGGTTTGCAGGTCCTTCAAGAAGAGCAGCGATAATCAAGGGTGTTGTTTATGGAGAGATGAAGGAAGGTTATGAGCCTATATACAAGAAGGAAGATGGTTTTACAATAGTGAATGTAACCGGTAACTACGCCGATGTAACCAATCTTGCGATTCGGGTTCTAAAGGATAATGAACCTGCCGAGAGTGTTTCGGTTGCTATCTGTGTTTACAATTACTCATCACTTGCTCCTGTGGGTTTGAAGAAGACTGACAAGTTGGGTTTTACCAAATTTTTTGTTGGTAAAACGGACCTGTTTGTTTACGCCTATAAGGATTCATTCTTAGGATATAAGATATGGAAGCCAACCTCTAAGGACAAGGATACCGTTGTAATAGATATTTCTAAAAAGGTTGTTCCCGATACATCATTCTGGCTCCACACAAGAAGAATAGAAAGCGAAAAAAGGAAATCTGAGTATAAGCCAAACAACGATTCGCTTCATTTATTACAGCAGCAACATTTCTGGAAAGTAAACATCGTAGATAGTTCCCTTGCTTCTGCATTTAACGGAAGGGATATGAAACTTATAAAGACCTTCTACAACGCAAAAGGAAATGCAAAATCCCTACTCAAGTACTTTAAGGGGTTACCAGATTCTTTGGAAGAGATTTTTGTTGACTACTTTGATGTGCTTCCTGCAAAAGATATCGTGTCTCTTGACACATCAGGACTTACCGAGGAACTATTGTGCATAGAGGAATCAAAGAAATTAGTGCAAGAAGAAATTCCTGACTCTATTATGAGAGATTACATTGTTTCAGATAGAATCTTGTTTGAGCATATAGCAAAATGGAGATTCTGTATCCAATCCGAGTTCGCAAGTTTCAAAAAAGGGAATACAGCTCGTATCGTGGATGATGTTTTTATGTGGGTAATAAAGAATATTGAGAGGATTGAAAAAAGGGGATATTTCGGTCCGGAGAAAAATCCCCTTGATGTTTTCAGGACAAAAAGAGGGGTAGACAGTGAAAGATACATTCTCATCGCTGGAATCTTGAGAAGCATTGGAATTCCTGCACGCGTGAAATGGAGTTACGATGCTGTAGAATACTGGGACAAGGGATGGAAAACGAGAAATTTATCCAAGGAAGAGGAACATAACAAGGTCTGGCTTTCACTGAAGTTTATCAAGGATGGAAAAGATGTTACAAAGAAACAGCAATACTATTACGACTTCAGTATTACAAATTTTTCAGAGTATCCAGAAAGGCTTGAAGTGCCTGTTGATACAAGCGGCGGCAAAATCCTTTTAACACTTAAAGATGAACCTTCATACTGTGTTACTGGATGGAGAAATGGTTTTGGTGATACATATGTCAGGATAAAAAAAGTATTACCTACTTTGGATACAGCAAAAGTTGCCCTAAACACAGGCATTCCTATAGAGGTAAAACCCGGTGACTTACTGGTAAGAGAATACAAGGGATTTAACCTCACCGATTTTGGAATCAATAATACCGAGTTGAACAAAGGTAATGTGCTGATTATAGTATTCGATACGGAAAGTGAAGCTTCAATATCTACTCTTAATAACGCAAAGGATGCGATAAACAAGTTCAAAGGAAACTTACGCTTTCTAAGTGCTGCTGAAAGTAAAACAAAAGCAGAGGATTTCCTGAAAGAGATGGGAATAAAAAATGGAAATGTTTACACTGTTTCAAAGGAAATTTATAAAAAGAAATGGAGAATGGGAGAATTACCATCAGTAATCTTGCTCCAGAATGGCAAATGTATCTTCTGGGTAGAGGGTCTTTTTTTACACCTTTCGAGGTTGCTGGAAAGCCTGATTTGATACATGCAAAAAGTTAAGCAAATGGCACAAATTACTACAAAGACTTTAAGGAAATTAGTAAATATAGAGAAATATCTTTTCGGAACAAAGAATAGAAAACAGCTCCTGAGAAGGATAACAAAAGAGGCTGTTTCCTTGCTTGATGTGGATGTTGCATCTATCTTCATCATTGATTATGAAGACATGACACTTCTGGGACAGGCAGGCTATGGTCTGGACAAAAGGAAGATCGACAGCATTAAAGTACCACTTTCTTTCAGCAAAACCGCTCTTGAGGCTTACGAGACAAAGAAACCCGTTGCAGTAGTAGATGTTAGAAAGGAAGGCAAGATTCCATGTGATTTTGTGAAAAAATACGATTTTCGTTCTTCTTTAACTCTTCCCCTGGTTGGCAAAAAGGAAAAAGTCTTAGGATTCTTATTCCTTGACATTGTTGGGAGAACGAAGAATTTTACGCAGGAGGAAAAAGTTGTAGCAGAATGTTTTTCCAATCTTGCAACAATCGCTATCGAACAGGCAATGCTTTGCCATGGACTTGAGAAAAAAGTTGACATTCTTTCTGCCTACAATGAAATTGCAGCTCTTCCTTTTCACAAAATGAACCTTAAGAATGTGTTAAGGGCTTTTCTTAAGAATTTAACTTCTCTACTCAAGATGGATGCAGGGTTTGTTCAGCTGCTGAAAAACGGCAATCTGGTTGTGAAAAGCTATGTTGTTAATGCTGGCAGGGTACCGAAGGATTTATTGAAGACCGGTATGGGAATGTTCTTGACAGGCGAAGTTGCTGAGACTCAAGAGATGGCTATTGTTGAAGATGTGAAAAATGACCCCAGGGTTTCAAAAGCAGCACTGAGATATTTCGATGCACATTCTCTTATCTCTGCTCCCCTGTTTGCCGATGGAAACGTGATTGGTGTATTGACAATCCTGTCCAGAAAGAAGAGAACTTTTCCGAAAGAAGGTGTAAATTATGTTAAGAATGCAGCAAGGCAGTTAAGTGTTATCATAGAGAACGTAATGCTTTTTGAAAGGATGAATCTATCAACCAAAAAGGTAGAGACACTTTTGGAACTCAATCAATCAATTGTTTCGACTCTTGACCTGCAGCTTCTTTACAAAAAGGTACTCAGTGGGTTTCCTTCGATAATATCTTCTTATTCTGCTTATATAATGTTGATTGATGAGAACACTAATGAACTAAAGATTGTAGCGAAAAAAGTCCCCCAAAATATTGTATGGAAGGATATTAGAATAAAAGTAGGCAAAGGCATAACGGGTTCTGTGGCAAAAAGTGGAAAACCCATTATTGTTAGGGATGTGAAAAAACATAAAGGATACATAAAGAAACTTAATGGAATAAAATCCGAGATAGCCGTTCCTTTGACCGTTCAAGGGAAAGTAATTGGCGTGCTAAATTTCGAGAGCAATAGATTGGATGCATACAGCAAACAGGATGTTGAGATGTTAACCGCTTTTGCCAATGAACTGGCAATTGCAATTGAGAATGCAAGACTTTATCAGGAATCGAAGCAAAGAGCAGCACAGTTAGAACTTATAAATAGGGTAGTAAAAGAGATTGGGAAAACGCGGCACATAAATGCCCTCTGTCAGAAACTGTGTGAAGTCATACAGGGTAATTTCTATTATGACCATACTTTGCTTTTTCTTCTGGACGAAGAGGACGAGAATCTAATTCTTAAAGGGTATGCGGGGCTTCCTTATAAAATCAAAGAATTTCATCAAAGCGTAAAAAGAGGATTGTTCGGTCAGTGTGTAAGAATGAAGAAAAGTGTTCTTGAGAATAATACGCAGAAGAGCAAAGTCTTTGTTTCACAATTACCCAGAGAAGAATCTGCATTATCTGAACTGGATATTCCCATTATTTCAGAAGGCGAAGTCCTCGGTGTTCTTGCACTTCAGTCGAGAACACAGGATGCTTTCAGCGAATGGGACCTTGTTTCAATGGAAACCATATCGGAACACATTGCATCATCACTGAAAAACGCAAAATTGTATTCAGACTTGAGATACAGGGTTTCCGAACTTTCAAGTGTTTATGAGATAGGCATTGAACTTTCTACATCAAGGAATATAGATGAGCTTCTCGAGAGGATGTATAAGAGTACCATAGCCCTGACGAAGGCAACAACCTTCTATGTCGCTTTGGTTGATAAGTCAAACGACACTATTAGATTTGCAATAGACTATGAAGAAGGGAAGAAAAAAAAGGTGGAAGTTTTTAAGGCAAAAGAACTGAAAGGATATACAGGTTGGATTCTCAACAATGATCAACCAATCTTGATAAGAAATCTTGGGATTGAAAAAAAGATGTATCCTGTGAAACCGGTCATGGATGGACGGGTAATGCTTTCCTATCTTGGTGTTCCCATAAAGTTCAAGGATAAGGTTATTGGTGTTCTTTCTTTGCAATCCCCAAAGAAAAACCTTTTCGATTCGTCAACGCTCAGTTTGTTTACAACCTTTGCCAATCAATTAGGTGTTGTGATAGAAAATGCGAGATTATTCACGGAAATGGATACAATTCTCAAGAAACTCGAGAAAAGCTATGATGAAACACTGAAATCGCTTGTTTCCGCTCTTGATTTTAGAGAAAGAGAAACTAAATATCACTCTGTCAGAGTTGCCCTACTTGCCGTGGAACTTGCGAAGAGATTCAATGTTTCGGAAAGCACATTACGGTACATATACTGGGGCGGAATACTTCACGATATCGGGAAGATAGGTGTTCCCGACAATATTCTGCTGAAGCCCTCAAGCCTTACCGAGGAAGAATGGAAGGAGATAAAGAAACACCCTGAGATAGGTTACATAATAGTTAAGGGAATAGAATTTATCAAAAATGCGAATAACATCATACTCTACCACCATGAGTGGTGGAATGGGAGTGGTTATCCATATGGAAAGAAAGGAACAGAAATTCCATTATATGCAAGGATATTCAGTGTTGCAGATGCCCTTGACTCAATGACATCGAAAAGACCTTATAAGAAACCCATATCATTCGAAGAAGCATGCAAGGAGATAGAGAGGTGTTCTGGAACACAGTTTGACCCGGAGGTCGTTGATGTTTTTAGCAAAGTTCCGCAGAAAATATGGGAGAGAATCAAGAAGATGAAACCTTTTACCATTAGTTTTGAACTCCCGAAATCTGAAAAATCCAAACAAGAGACCGATGAAAAATGAGGAGTTTGAGAGTCAATATAGGAAACTGGTAAAATCCGTAGAAAAGCGGAGAAATAGAAAAGTTATTTCCCGCATACTTTTTTGTCTTTTCCTTATTCTTGCTTCATGGTTTTGCTTCGTCATTCTTTATATAGGTCTCGATAGTTTAATTTATCTCACCAGACCTTGGCGAATTTTGCTGAGAATCTTTTTTTACCTGATACCTCTTTTTGTTATTTTTTCATTCCTTAAGGATGTAGGAAGGATATGGAGACTCAGAGCATTCACGGATTTCATTGAGACGAATTTCCCTAAACTGAAGGGAAGACTTTTTGCGGCTCTGGAGTGTTCTCCTCGTGACCCTCTGTTTTCTTCGTCTTTAATAAATGCTAACCTTGAGGATGCAAAGAACATTTTTGATAGTTTACCTCGTTTTTCTGTTATTACAAACAAACATAGATTGGTATTGAGAGTTCTCTATTCTCTCTTCATCTTTACCTTGTTGATTTTTGCGATTTTCTCTCACTCTGCTGTTCCATCCGCTGCAAGGTTCCTTTTTGAAAAGAATATTGCAGTTGTTAGTTTCTTTGTTTCTCCTGGTAATAGTTATGTTGAGAAGGGAAATGGTTTGAGCATTTTGCTTAACAAGGTAGAGGGTAGGGTATACAAACCAAGAGTTGTTACAGGTAACGGTGTAGTATTTCTTAAAAAGGAAACTGGAAGTTGTTACAAGGCAGAAATCGAGAGTATCCAGAAGTCCTTTTCATATCACATAGAGTTTTCAGATACAACATCGCTTGAATATCATATAGATGTTGTTGAACTTCCGGGGATTAGAAATATTCAATTTAGGCTTCTTTATCCTGCGTACTCAAAGGAGAAAGCTCATACAACAAGTGATTTTGAACTGTATGCGCTAAAAGGAACTGAAATCGAGGTTTCCGGAATTAGTAATGATTCTCTGAAGAAGGCGAGTTTAGTGTTCGATGATTCAACATTCTCTCTCCTGAAAGTCGATGGGAGAAAGTTCAAAGGCAATTTCAACATTTACAGTTCAAAAGCATTTACTCTTAATCTTGTAAGCAGCAGGGGTCTTAAGAATGCTGATAAACCACTGTTTCACATTTTCACTTTAGAAGATGAGTTTCCATCGATAGAGATACTTTATCCCGGGGAAGACATTAATCTTCCGCAGGAACTTATGCTAAAACTGGTTCTGGATGTTCGTGACGATTATGGAATATCCAGAGTTCAACTTGTTTGGCAGAAAGACAGGGAAAAACATACCGAAGAAATTGGAAGAAATTTCAAAGACTCAGAATTAACACTTGAATTTTCCTGGAATTTGATGAGTCTTTCGATTTTTCCAGGTGATACAATAAAATACTATGTACGTGCTTATGATAACGATGTGATTTCTGGTCCGAAGATGACGAAGAGTAAAATATATGAAATAAGATTTCCTACTGCTACGGAGATTTACAGAGAGATTGTGAGTGAGGGTGAGAGGGCTCAAGAGTCGTTTGAAACGCAATCGGACCAAATGGAAAGAGCAAAACAGGGACTTTTAGAACTCGAAAAATCGCTCAAAGAAACAAAGAAATTAAGCTGGGAAGAAAAAGAAAAAGCTCGTGAGATACTAAAAAGGGAAAAGGAACTCATAGAAAGTGTTGAGAAAACAAGGAAGGAAATGGAGAACATTGCTGAGAAAATCAATAATGCTTTCTTGAGTAATCCCGACATAAAAGAGAGACTTTTAGAAATTGAAAGATTAATGAAGGAAATTGAGACTGAGGAGATAAAAAAGAGTATAGAAGAACTAAAGAAGTCTCTTGCAAATCTGGACCGAAAAGCAATGCTTAAGTCAATGGAGAAAATGCTTGCTTCTCAGGAAGAAATCAAAAAGACACTGGAAAGAACGATCGAAATGTTGAAGCGAATTGCACAGGAAGAAAAATACAAAAGGATTGTCGATGCGGCGAAGGAACTGGAAAGTAAGCAGATAGAGATTAACAAGAAAATGGAGGAGAAAAGCGCAAGCAAGTTAGGAAACATGAAAGCGATGGAGGAGAAAATCCAGGAAGAACTTTCGGGTTTGGAAAAGGAGATGGGGGAGTTGGCAAAAGAACTTGGAAAGAGTGATTCCACAGCGAAAAATGCGTTGGAAAACGCAGAGGAAATGGCTAAGGAAGTTTCTAAAGGATTACAGAAGACGGAGCAAGCGATGAAGCAGGGAAATAAAAGTATGTCGCGTTCTCTGGGAAGCAAGGCTCAAAACTCTCTATCAAAGATGTCAAATACACTATCCGCTGGGCTTTCCAGTATGATGGGCGAGAGAAGTGAAGAGGTTGCGAGAATGCTGAATGCAATCATCGATGATGTAATCCTTCTGTCTGAGAGAAGCGAGAATGTAATGAAAGCGAGCCAAGAACGAAAAGTCGATACGGATAATCTGCTTTCATATTCAGCGGCTATAAGATCTGGCATTGAGAGAACGCTTGTGAATATAGAGGAGTTAAAGTCGAAAAACCCGTTTGTTCCACCCATTGTAAGCGATGAACTACTGAGAGGGATTTCCAATATTGCATCTGTAATGAGATACATTGAAGGAAATAATACTACGTTTCTGTCACGTTATGCTAAGAGTGCTATGCAGGCACTAAACAATGCAGCACTTGTGTTAATAGAGAGTAAAGAGAATATGTCCAGTAGCAGTAGTGGAAGTATGGCACAACTAATGCAGCAACTGCAATCGCTTTCAAGTGGGCAGATGCAGGTGAACCAGGGGACACAATCCCTTATACCGCTTGACCTTTCTTCAGGTTCGATTTCCGGGGAGTCAGAAAGGCAACTTCAAAGGTTATCTGAACTTCAGGGTTCACTTGCCCAAAGGCTTAAGCAGGTGGAAGAGGGTATAGAAAAAGAGGGTGGGAATGTGCTTGGAGATCTTGGTAAGATAGCAGATGAGATGGAAGACATTGCAAAGAAGCTTGGTAATTACAATGTGGATAGACAACTTGTTGAGAGACAGGAAAGGATACTATCAAGAATGCTCGATGCCGAGCGTTCTGTTCATAAGAGAGAGTTTAGCAATAAGAGGGTTGCCGAGAGGCCGGGAGAATATGAAAGGAGAGAACCGGGTTCATTGTCCCTGGAAAAGGAAGAAAAAGAAGGGATAAAGAAAGATATACTTAAAGAACTCAAGCAAAAATATCCTTCGGAATACAAAGACTTTATCCGAGCTTACTTTGACAAACTCCTTAAGGAAGAAAAAAATCATAAGTAGTTGCAGCAGACCTTGCAATCGCTGTTGATTTTGTTTTTTTCTTGACTCTTTTCCTTGTCTATGTTATAAGATTGCTGTTGTTGAGCCGGGGTAGCTCAGTTGGTAGAGCACAGGACTGAAAATCCTGGTGTCCGCAGTTCAATTCTGCGCCCCGGCACCACCACCGCCACCCGAATTGTCGTTGCCTTACGGAGTCAATAACTTCTGGAACGTGCAATTCTGCGCCCCGGCACCACTTTTAAAGGATTTAGGATAGAGTTTAATTTTGTATTCAGCGCAAAATTCTTAGGAAATGGGCGGAGCAACTTATACAGGGATCATAAGCCCTTACGAGCATTTCAAGGGAAGGTTCTAATTTCTTCTTTTTTTGTTTAAGAAGTTTTTCGGCTGCAATTCTTAAGAACTTCTCCATTTCATCAAGATTCTGGTCGGTCGGTGTGATGATATTTGCAGCCGTGATGAGTCCATCTTTCAATGCGAAGTGGTGGTAAAGGATTCCCCTTGGTGCTTCCACTGCTCCCGTTGCCTCTCCAGTAAGTTTTTCAGTCTTTTCTATCTCGGGATCTTTTAGTTGTTTTATACCGTCAACAATCGAGGGTATTCTTTCAAGACTGTAAAGAATTTCAAGTAGTTGTGCATGGTTGTTATAGAGTGGATTTCTTTTCCACTTTGTAGAGTACAGGTTTTTGAAATATTTCTTTGATTCACCTTTCAATCTTTCTCCGAGCAAATTTATCCTTGCAAGTGCACCAACAGTGAATGTTTTACCTTTATAGACGGAGCGTTTTGCATAAGAATGAGAAACTACCCTCTCGTTCGTAAGTTTCTCATATTCTTCTACATCTTTTTCTTCATGCGGGGAGATCAGTACGGAGTTTCCCACAAACCCAAATTTCTCCCCTGAATTCAGGCACATAAATGTTATATTCTCTTTTTGTTCAGAGAACACCGGAACACTTAATTTGGAGAAAAATTTGAGTGAATCAATTGCAAGGGGTAGAAGTTCTAAGGCAGTTTTCCTGATTTTGTCGAGTTCCCCGTTCGATGGATATTTGCCAAACCCGCCAACTATGGGGTTTTCTCCGTGTATCATTCTTGCCGACGTCTTCAGCATAATGAGATTAGCAAATTCCTTTATACCGAGTCCTGCCATTACAATATCTTTATACTCTTCAAGCATAGCCGTAATCGATGGATATCCTAAAAAATCAGGAAGGGCGAGGACAAATACATGGAGTGAATTACTTTCTATTATTTCGCCAATATGCATAAGTTCACGAAGAAGAAGCGTTTTCTTTGTTACTTTAATATCAAATATTTTTTCAAAAGTTCTAATGCTTGCATATCTATGTGAGAGGGTGCAAATTGCACAGATTCGCGGAACAATATTCAAACATTCTGAGTAGGTCTTGCCAATGAGCAGCTCTTCGATCAAACGTGGACCTTCGAATATATTGATCTTAACATCCTTAACCTTATTCTTATCTATCTTAACAACGATTCCACCATGTCCTTCAACCCTTGTTAGTAAATCAATTTCTATTTTCTTCATTTTTTGTATTTCCTTAAACCACTTTTTTCCTTTCCCGTGGTTAATTTTCTTACAAGCTCTTGCGATGCTTTGCCGCCAAACATCCTTAATTTTCTTGCTATTTCCTGTGGAGAAAATCCCTGTTCTATGAGAAGTTTGAATTCATAAGCGACATTTGCTTCATCGACCGGCCCCCAGCATCCCACGCAGGGAATTCCATATTCGGGACATACTGCACCGCAGCCTGCTCTTGTAACCGGTCCCAGACAAGGAAGATTCCTCTCCGTTAACAGGCACTGATTCTCATGCCATTTGCATTCGGTGCAAAGGCTGAAGTTGTAAATAACAGGCTCATAATCATTGATGAGTTTTGTAAAAATAGAGAAAAACTGTTTCGAGTTAATCGGACAACCAGGCAAGCAGAAATCAACCTTTATGAAAGCATTTATTGGTTTTGATTCAAACGCCCGGTCGATTGTAATCTTTTTCTTTCCATAGACCTTCAAAAAACGCTCTTTGTATTTCTTGTCACCCAGCATCATTGACTGTATACCGCCGAAGCAGGCACAACTACCGATGGCAACGATAATTCTAGTTCTTTCTCTTATCTCGATGAGTCGAGTCTTCTGTGCTTCTGTTGTGATAGAACCTTCTATAAAGGCTATATCAAGTTCACAATCTTTGCTGTCGCTCTTGGCCATTCTGAATGAGATAATCGAAGCTTTGTTAAAAAACTCGATCAGTTTATTTTCTGAATGGATGATTGTTAACTGGTCTCCTGCGCAGCCTGTGAATCCGTAGATTCCTATTTTTTTCTTCATTACACTGTCAAATTAGTTCTTTCATATGCAATACATCCCAGTACGAGAAGACAGGTCCATCCATACAAGTGTAAATATCTTCGATGGCGCAATGACCACATTTCCCTATACCGCATTTCATTCGCCGTTCGAGTGTCATAAGAATTCTGTGCTTGGGAATTCCAAGTTTCACGAGTTTTTCAAGTACAAACTTGTACATAACAGGAGGACCACACACCGAGACATAGGTTTGTCGAACCTCTATGTTTTCTATCTTATCAAAAAGACTTGTTACGAATCCTGTATAACATGGCCATTTTCCGCTATCATCCTCATCAACGGTCAGAAGACACTCGATATCGGTTCTCCCAATGAATTCGAAAAATTCCTTTCTAAAAAGCATTTCTTCTGGGTTTTTTGCACCGTATAAAAGATGCAGTTTCCCGAACAATTCTCTATTGTCAAGCGCATAGAGGAGTAGAGACCTCAGCGGTGCTGCACCAAGTCCTCCCATTATTATGAAGAGGTCATTTCCTACCATTTTTTTTACCGGGAAACCGTTTCCATAAGGACCTCTAATACCAATTTTATCGTTTTCTTTTAGTTTGAAGAGCGCATCCGTAAATCTTCCTGCTTTTCTTATGCAGAATTCCAGAAGACCCGGCCTCGAAGGGGTTGACGAAATACTGAAAGGCGCCTCTCCGGTACCGGGTATGGAAAACATCATAAACTGACCTGACTTATAATCAAACGAAAGGGCTCTTTCTTTGTCAAGAAATCGTATCTGGAAGAATCTCACATCAGTTGCAAGATTATATTTTCTAACGATCCTTGCAGGTTTAGGCAGAAATGGGTTTTTCATTTCTTTTCCCCGTATTTAATGAGTTTCTATCGACTTTCCCCGTAAGTAGTGCCTTAACTACACTCAGCACATTTATGTCCACAGGACAGGTTGTGACACATCTTCCGCATCCAACACAACTAGGTTTTCCAAAAGCTCCTGTGAAAGACTTAAGTTTATGCGTATACCAGAGTTTTAGTCTTTCTGCCTTTGATTCGCGGAAGTTATGACCTCCCGCAACCATCGAGTATTCCTTGAACATACAGGAATCCCAGTATCTTTCCCTGTCGACCGAAGAATCTTTTAGTCCAATTTCATCTATAACATTGTAACAATTGCAGGTAGGACAAACCATTGAACATGCACCACAGGATAGGCATTTCTCTCCAAATTCCTCCCAAATAGGGCTGTTATAATTGAGATCCATAATATCCGGTAATATTACAAAATCTATTGTTTCGCCGAATTTTGTGTCCTTCATAGCCCGCCATCTAATAAATTTTTGGATGTCGTCCTGGGTTACAACATTGTCAAAGAGTTCAGGCGCGACTCTTATGAGGTCGTCTCCTTTACTTGTTCCTACCCAGACGAGATAAAAATTATCGAGTTCTGTTAGGGCAAGGTCAAAACCTTCATTTATAACCTGTGTTCCTGTTGATTGACAGAAACAGTTGCTGCAGGGGATACAGGAAAGGGCAATAATAACTGTATTTTCCCTTTGTCGAAAATAGTATGGATCTTTATATATATGTCCGAATACCCTGTCGAATATGAGCAACGCGTGAATTTCGCAGGATGGAACACCATAAACGATCCTTTGCTTTTCTGAATCACAGGATTCTTTGTAGGTTTCTCCATCATACTGAAACATTTTCAATCGCGGTGGAAGGAAGAGTTTCTTTATAGGTAAAAATGTCGTAACCGGTTTTTTAATCAGGTCTTTTAAGTCATCTATCCTATCGTAAATATAGACTTCACCCTTTCTTTTTGGACCCCAGAACTCTCCTTCCTCCTTTACTTTTGAAAGAAATTTGCTTAGATTTCCCTTTTTTAATTTAAGTGTTCTCACACGGTCCTTTCCCTTTTTTTTCTGCCATCAAGGAAGTTTTTCATTTAATAATCAACTCAAACATATCAGATTTGTCTTTTCATGTCAAGAATAATAACTTGCATTTATTGTTAAAATATTGTATAAGACTAATAACTATGTTGAAAAGAGAAACAATTCAGATTAAAGGTGTAGTTCAGGGTATTGGTTTCAGACCCTTTATCTATTCCCTTGCATACAAGTATTCCCTGAAAGGGGTTGTCTATAATAATACTCATGGCGTTCTCGTAGATGTTGAAGGCGATGAGATTTCTTTGAGACAATTTCTTCTTCGCGTGAAGCAAGAATCTCCTCCTCTATCAAGGATAGATACGATAGACATCGAGCAATTACCTTTTGCTGGTTACAGAGATTTTTCCATACAGCCGAGTACTGCGGGGAAAGAGAAGTTTGTTCTCGTATCCCCTGACATTGCGACCTGTGATGAATGTCGCAAGGAGTTAGGTGATCCTCTGAACAAAAGATACGGATATCCCTTTATCAATTGCACTAACTGTGGTCCAAGGTTTACGATTATCAAAGACATTCCTTATGATAGAGATAAGACAACAATGGCGAAATTCCGGATATGTGCCGAATGCCAGTCGGAATATGATAATCCTGTGAATAGAAGATTCCATGCCCAGCCAGATTGTTGTCATGTTTGCGGTCCATCTTTGAGTTTGCTGGATAGAGAGGGAATAGTATTGTGCGTTGACGATCATATTTCGCACACCTCTCAACTATTGAAGAATGGTAAGATTGTGGCAATTAAAGGACTGGGTGGTTTCCATCTTGCCTGTGATGCGGAAAATTATGAGGTTGTTGCAGAGTTGAGGAGGAGAAAAAAAAGGGACACAAAGCCATTTGCCATAATGGTAAAGGATATTCAAAAAGCCAAAACATTCTGCAGAATAGGGAGGTTTGAAGAAATATTGCTTGTTTCAAGTAAGCGTCCGATAGTTTTGTTGAAGGTGAAGAAATTTTCTCCTATTGTCGATAATGTGGCACCGGGGCAAAAGTATATAGGGGTAATGTTGCCCTATACACCATTACACCATCTTATTCTCAACAAGTCGGGCATTAGTCTTGTAATGACCTCAGGTAACAGGAGTGATGAGCCAATAGCATACAGGAATAGCGAGGTACTGGAACGACTTGGAAACATCGCAGATTATTTCCTCTTTCATAACAGGGATATCCATAATAGATGTGATGATTCTGTAACCAGAGTCTTTGACGGCAGTGAGATATTGATTAGAAGATCTCGAGGTTATGTGCCAGAGGCTATTGAATTTCCTACGAGAAAACAGATACTTGCCTGCGGTGCCGAATTGAAGAATACATTTTGTGTTACGAGAGATGGTTATGCGTTTTTAAGCCATTATGTTGGTGACCTCGAAAACTTAGAGACCTTAAATGCATATGAAGATGGAATTGAACATTTCAAAAAACTTTTTTCTATAGAACCTGAGATAATTGCTTACGATTTGCATCCTGAGTATCTTGCCACAAAGTACGCGAAGCAAATGCTTGAAAACAGCAGCAGTCTCTTAGGTGTTTCCGTTCAGCATCACCATGCTCATATTGTTTCCTGTATGGTAGATAACCGAATCAATGAGAGGGTAATAGGTGTTGCTTTTGATGGTTTGGGTTTTGGGACAGACGGTAACTTATGGGGAGGCGAGTTTCTTACTGCAGACTTCAAAAACTTTCACCGTATCGCTCATTTCAGATATACACCAATGCCAGGTGCATCCCAGGCAATAAAAGAACCTTATAGAATGGCCATTTCTTATCTTTACCAGACTTACGGTGAGGCTTTTCATAAACTCGATATAGAATTTTTAAGGAAACGGAACAGAGAAAAATTGATAACGATAAAGAAAATGGTTATGCACAAGATTAATGCTCCAGTTACCTCAAGTGTGGGGAGGTTATTTGATGCAGTCTCATCTCTTCTGGGCATTTGTGAGCGGGTTACTTACGAGGGAGAGGCTGCCATAGGGTTGGAGATGGCAATAGAATTCCCTCATAGACAAGACAAAGAACGACAGTGCTATAACTATGCAATCAGTGAAGAAAAAAGTATGTTCATTATAGAACCAGAGTCAATTATCCGAGGAGTAGTAGAAGACATAAAACGATGTTTGCCGACAGGTATTATCTCTTTTAAGTTTCATCATACAATTGCCAGTATTGTTATTGATATGTGTGATAGAATAAGAGATAAAACAGACCTTGAAACTGTGGTGCTGAGTGGGGGTGTATTTCAGAACATGTTCTTGCTAAAAGAAACGAAAGCATGGCTTGGAAAAGAAGGTTTTAATGTTTTTACACACCATAGGGTGCCAACAAATGATGGAGGGATTTCATTAGGACAGGCAGCTGTAGCAGGTTATAGAGTTAGGGAGTTATAGAATTATGTGCTTGGGAATACCTGTTAAGATAGTAGAGAAAAACGGATATCAAGGTATATGTGAAATTGGGGGTGTAAAGCGTGAAGTAGACCTACGCTTTACTGAGGATATTAAGAAAGGGGATTATGTTATTCTCCATGCAGGTTTTGCTATTCAGAAACTAAACGAGGCAGAAGCAAAAGAGACACTTTCTTTGTTGAAAGAGATGCTCAAGTGAGTGTACTATGAAATATATAGATGAATTCCGGGATGGGAAATTTTGTGAGAGCCTTGCACTAAAGATTCATAATATCGTTCACGGAGAAGATAAAATCACCTTGATGGAGGTGTGTGGTACGCATACAATGGTTATTGCTCGTTACGGGTTAAAGAGCTTTCTGCCAGAAAATATCAAACTTCTTTCCGGTCCTGGCTGCCCGGTTTGTGTTACGCCAAACATTGATATCGATAAATCTATTGCCTGCTGCAGGGAAGAGAATACCATCGTTACTACCTTTGGCGATATGATGAAGGTGCCTGGTTCGTCATCTTCGCTTAAGAGAGAAAAGGCCGATGGTGCGGATGTAAGAGTGGTTTATTCTCCAACGGACGCAGTAAAGGTAGCCATGGCGAATCCGGAGAAAAAGGTCGTTTTTCTTGGTATAGGTTTTGAGACAACGGCACCCACCGTCGCAGCCTCCATAAAGGATGCGAAAGAGAATAAACTTAGGAACTACTTCGTTTTGAGTATGCATAAGGTGATGCCTCCTGCATTGAAAGCCCTGGTCGATAGTAAAGAGACGAGAATAGACGGTTTTTTCCTTCCGGGACATGTATCTACGATTACGGGAACCGATGTATACGCATTCATTCCCGCAAATTATGGAATAGGTTGCGTCGTAACAGGTTTTGAACCCGTGGATATCCTTCAGGCAACATTGATGCTGGTAGAACAGATAAAAGACAACAATCCATCGGTAAAAAATCAATATACACGGACGGTGAGAAAAGAGGGAAATCCACTGGCAATACATTTGCTCGATGAGATTTTCGAACCAGCCGATGCTGAATGGCGAGGTATTGGGACTATAGAGGGCAGCGGTCTCGGTATTAAAGATGAATTTGGGGCTTTTGATGTGGAAAAGAATTTCGTTCTCGATATAGAAAACACCAAGGAACACGCGGAATGTATATGTGGTGAAATTCTTAAGGGTGTAAAAGAACCCCTTGATTGTCCTCTGTTTGAGGTTGTCTGCACGCCCGAGAATCCCATTGGGCCCTGTATGGTTTCGTCCGAAGGTACTTGCTCAGCATACTATAAATACGCAGATTACCGCAGATAGGATGATGTAGATGAAACGAAAAAGCGATAATCAGCGGATAAGTCTTTCTCACGGTAGCGGTGGCAAGTTGATGCATAGTCTTATAAAAGACCTTTTTTTGAAATCATTCAATAATCCATTACTCTCCACACTTGATGATGCTGCTGTTCTTGATATAGCTGGTAAAAAGATTGCTTTCACTACCGATACGTATGTTGTAAAACCTCTCTTTTTTTCTGGTGGTGATATAGGTAAACTTGCGGTCTGTGGAACGGTGAACGACCTTGCGGTAATGGGCGCAAAACCTCTGTGGATTTCCTGTGGTTTCGTAATCGAAGAAGGATTTGATTATAATCTCCTTTCGAAAATCGTAGACTCGATGCGGCAGGTGGTTTTGGATACAGGAATCGAAATAGTTACAGGTGACACCAAAGTCGTAGAAAAGAATAAATGCGATGGGTTGTTCATCAACACTTCCGGGATTGGCATCATTGAAGATAAAGCACTCTCGCTTCGGAACATCGAGATAGGAGATGTCGTTATCATCAACGGTGGAATAGGAGAACACGGTATTGCCGTTCTCGCAGCAAGGGCGGAGCTTGGTATCGAATCGAAAATAGAGAGTGACTGTGCACCCCTTACCGAACTAATATTGGATATTTTCAAAATTTCTCACAGGATAAAATTTATGCGGGACCCTACAAGAGGTGGTCTTGCAGCGACTTTAAATGAGATAGTGGAAGGCAACGATTTTGGCATAATGGTGGACGAGGGGAAAATTCCCATAAAAGATGGCGTAAGAGGGGCTTGCGAGCTTCTGGGTTTCGACCCTTTATATATAGCAAATGAAGGCAAAGTGGTCGTCATAACCGCACCCGAGGATGCCGTTCGTATCGTAGAAAAAATGCGTTGTCATTCTTTGGGAAAGGAAAGCGCGATTATTGGAGAGGTGATAACAGAGAATAAGGGAAGGGTATGTATGAAAACACAGGCAGGTGGGATTAGAGTCGTCGATATGCCGACAGGAGAACAACTGCCAAGGATATGTTGAGGTTATGGAATGCACGAACTGAGTATTGCAGAAAACATCAGAGAAGTCGTTGTCGAATCACTGGGTGAAAGAAAGGCTAAGGTGTCTCATATCAACCTGAAAATCGGTAAATTGACAGCTGTGGTGCCGGATTCGTTGCGGTTCTGTTTTCAATTCGTGGCAAAAGGTACGGCTATGGAAGGTGCGAAATTGATGATAGAGGAAATTTCCGTAAAAGGAAGGTGTATCGAATGCGGAGAGGATTTTACCATAGACGCTCCGCTTTTCCTTTGTCCCCACTGTGGTTCCGGAAAGATTGAACTTAAAACAGGATACGAATTGTTTATCAAGTCGATAGAAATCGAGGAGGAATAGATGGAGATTAATGTATTAAAGAAAATACTTTCTGCAAATGATGCAGTTGCCGAAGTGACAAGGAACTTGTTTTCTAACAAGAAAGTGTTTGCAGTTAACCTTATGGGTTCTCCCGGATCCGGAAAAACTGCGATTATCGAAACAACGATAAAATTGCTGAAGGGAAGATATCGAATAGGAGTGATAGAAGGCGATATTTTTTCTTCAATGGATGCAGAACGAATTTCAAGCTTAAAAGTGCCTGTTGTTCAGATTAATACAGGACCATTCGGGGGTGACTGCCATCTCGAAGCAGGATGGGTGAAGGATGCAGCACTATCTTTGAACTTGAAAGAGATAGATATTCTCTTTATTGAGAATGTGGGTAATCTTGTGTGCCCTGCCGAATTTGATATAGGAGCGGACACGAATATAGTCGTATTGAGTTTGCCAGAGGGAGACGATAAACCAATAAAATATCCATTGATGTTTCGCACATCTGAGGTAATGTTGATAAGCAAACTTGACCTTCTCAAAGTCCTGAAGATGGATATAACTCGCTTGCTGAAAAATGCCGAAAAGGTTAATCCGTTGCTAACTATTTTCAAGGTTTCTGCCATGAGTGGGGAAGGATTTGATTTGTGGTCTGAGTGGCTTATGAAGCAAATCAACAAGAAAACAGGTGAGAAAGTATGAAAAAAATGCTTATACTGGGTCTGGGAAATCCTATTCTCTCGGATGACGCAGTTGGCATAAGGGTGGTAGAAGAGATAGAGAAAATTATGGGGAAAAAGGATGCAATAAGGTTTGTTACAGGAAGTATAGCAGGTCTCCATATTCTTGATGTTATACAAGGTTATGATGAATTGGTAATTGTCGATGCAGTAGAAAGGGGGGGGAAGCCAGGCACACTCCATAAAATACAACTGGGTGAATTGGACAGTACCGTCCACCTTACATCGTTACATTCTATCAATTTTGCTACAGCAATGGAGTTCGCTAAGAAGATGGAGATGAAGGTCCCGAGTCGAATTTCAATTTATGGAATAGAGGTCAGGGATGTGGTAAATTTTTCAGAAAAAATGACACGTGAGGTTGAAAAGTCTACCCGAAAGAATGCGCAAGAGATTGTGAAGAGGGAAATCAGTGAATTGACATAACTGCGGTTATGGCAAGAGATTTAGATTCTTTCTGAGGACTTCGCAGGAAGCCTGAAGAATCTCGGTTTTTAATATAATTTTTTTGACTGTCTTTAAAAAATAGAGAAATTTATTTGACATCATTACCTCAATGTGTTATATTCAACCTAAATTTTGGTAAAGATATCTGTGAGGAGGTTAATAAATGCCAATAAAAACACTTGATGAAATGCTGAAGACTGTAAAGAGTTCCAAAAATAGGAGAGTTGCGGTAGCGAATGGGAATGACCCTCATACGATAGAAGCAGCTGAACGCGCAGTTAAGGAAAATGTCGTTGATATTACGCTTGTCGGGGATAAAGAAAAGATTGAAAAGGTAGGACAAGAGAAGAAAATCGACCTTAGTCTTTTTGAGATTATTGACGAGAAAGATGAATGGAAAGCTGGCAAAAGAGCAATATTAATGGTAAGAAATAAGAAAGCAGATATTCTTATGAAAGGTTTAATCAGCTCTGCTTACTATATGAGGCTCATACTTGATAAAGAAGATGGTTTGCTTCCACCTGGAGGAATTTTGAGCCACATTGCCGTGCTTGAATCTCCCAATTACCCAAAACTAATTTTTGCTGCTGATGTTGCGGTGATTCCTCTCCCCACTCTTTCTCAAAAGGTGCAGATGCTCAAATACTGTATTGAAATTGCCCATATGTTTGATATCGATATGCCAAAGGCTGCTATTATTGCTGCAACAGAAAAGGTTTCTCCGAATATGGTAGCAACAATTGATGCTGCAATAATGACACAAATGGCAAGAAGAGGTCAAATCAAAGGAGCTATTATTGATGGACCACTGGCACTTGATGTCGCTGTCAGTAAAGAGTGTTGTGATATAAAAGGACTTAACAGCCCTGTGGAAGGTGATGCCGATATAATGATTTTCCCTAATATAGAAGCAGGCAATGCTTTTTACAAATCTATCACTCAGTTAGGAAAAGGGAGACTCGCTGCCCTTGTGACAGGAACAACTGCCCCCTGTATTCTTACTTCCCGTGCAGATTCAGAAGATTCGAAGTTTCTCTCCATTGCACTTGCTGCCAAAACCGTAAAGGAGTAGAATCTGAAAAGAACAAAGATTATTGGAACCGGTTCGTATTTGCCCGAAAAGATTTTAACGAATTTTGACCTTGAAAAAATGGTTGATACAACTGACGAGTGGATAAAAACAAGAACTGGAATAGAGGAAAGACATATTGCTGCGGATAACGAAGCTTCATCAGACCTTGTTGTTAAAGCGTCGAAAAGGGCAATGGAGATGGCATCCATAACTGCTCAAGACATTGATGCAATTGTTATAGGGACGATATCGCCAGATACAATGTTTCCATCGACCGGATGCTGGGTCGGTTCAAAACTCGGAATTCCAGGTATTCCGGCTTTAGATGTGAGCGCTGCCTGTTCGGGTTTTCTCTATGCGCTTATTGTTGCAGATAGTCTGATTAAAGCAAGAACTGCAAATAGAGTGCTTGTTGCGGGAGTTGAGGTATTAACAAGGATTACGGATTGGGACGATCGCTCGAGCTGTGTTCTATTCGGCGATGGAGCAGGTGTCGTTATACTTGAGGCATCAGATGATGACTTCGGTATCCTTTCTTCATACTGGGGTGCTGATGGTTCTCTCGGGGAACTTCTGATTCAACCTGCCGGAGGCTCCAGAATGCCAGCAAGCCACGAAACCGTTGATAAACATCTACACACTGTTCAAATGAAAGGAAACGAGGTTTTCAAACATGCTGTTAAGAAGATGTCGCTTGCTGCAGGGAAGGCTCTTGAAATCGCAGGTGTAAAGCCAGAAGAAATCGCACTTTTTATTCCCCATCAAGCGAATATTAGAATTATTAATGCAACAATAAAGAGGTTTGGCATTCCGCGAGAGAAGACGATGGTTACTATAGACAAGATTGGGAATATTTCTTCGGCAACTATACCCATTTCACTTGATTGGGCAGTGAGAGAGCCGAGGATTAAAAAGGGCGATTTAATACTCCTTGATGCCTTTGGCGGAGGATTCACCTGGGGTTCAGCGCTTATCAGGTGGGGGTAAGAGGTGAGAGAAGAAGTATGAGAGAAGTGAGAAGAGAGTATCGGAGTAACGGCGAAACGGCAGACATAAGACCATAGACCGAAAGACAGAAGACCTGACACCTAAAAGGCGAAAATAGGAAATTACGAAATTGATTACAAAAGTCGTGTATATTTATAGTATATTTGTGGTGTATTTATTGCTTACAATAAATAACGCATGGCAAATACACAGTGAAGCGAATTTATGCCGCAGGCGAATGACCATTGACCAATAACTAATGACCAATAACTAATAACTAATGACTATGAAGAAGGGAGAATCTATGATTGAAATCAGGGTTCACGGCAGAGGAGGACAGGGTGCGGTAATTGCATCAAAAGCTTTGGCGATTGCAGTTGCCAAACAAGGGAAATATGTTCAGTCTTTTCCTGAGTTTGGTGTTGAAAGGAGAGGTGCTCCAGTTTATGCTTTCACAAGAATAGATGATAAAGAAATATTTGTTCGCTCAAAAATATATAACCCACATCACATCGTGGTTCTTGACCCAACATTGATAGATGCGATTGATGTAACAGAAGGACTTCTGAAAGGAGGATGGATAGTGATAAACAGCACAAGGTCGCCCTCTGAGTTTCCCAAGTTAATAAAGGATTACAAAGTTGCAACTGTGGATGCTTCGGGTATTGCTACAAAATACAGACTAGGTTCGAAAATTGCACCCATTGTAAATACTGCTATACTCGGTGCTTTTGCAAAGGTTACTGGAATTCTCAGTCTTGATGCAATAGTTCTAGGCATTAAAGAGATTGTGCCTATAAAACCCGAGGAGAATGCAAAAGCAGCAGCGGAAGCATATAATTCCGTGAAGTTCGAGGAGGATTGAATGTCAGATAAGAAAATCATTTATAATAGCGCAAAAGACATTCCACTTAACGCAATGTCGGTTGATTCTATGCTTTACAACAAAACCGGCACATGGCGAAATGCAAGACCTGTCATCGATTATGATAAGTGCATAAATTGTATGATATGCTGGAAATTCTGTCCTGATATGTCCATTCATATCGAGGATGAGAGACCTGTCATTGATTATGTGTACTGTAAAGGTTGCGGTATTTGCGTCGAGGAATGCCCGAAAAAATGTATCGTTCTCGAAGAGGAGGGGAGATGAAACAGGTTATTATGGGGAACCATGCACTCTCGTATGGTGCAATGATTTCACGGGTTCAGGTAATAGCAGCATACCCGATAACTCCTCAGACACAGGTGGTGGAGCTGCTTTCGGAGTTATGCGCAGACAAGAAATTGGATGCAGAATTTGTGAAAGTAGAGTCCGAACATTCAGCTCTTGCAGCTTGTATGGGAGCCTCCGCTGTTGGAGCAAGAGCTTTTACAGCAACCAGTTCTCAAGGGCTTGCACTTATGCATGAAATTATTCACTGGACTGTTGGAGCAAGACTGCCCATCGTTCTTGGAAACATAAACAGAGCAATGGCACCGCCCTGGACTATCTGGACTGACCAGAATGATAGTCTTTCGGAGAGAGATACCGGTTGTTTGCAGTTTTACTGCCAGAATAATCAGGAGGTTTTGGATACTGTTGTTCAGGCTTTCAAGGTAAGCGAGAAGATTTTGCTTCCGAGTATGATTATTCTTGATGCTTTTGTTCTTTCTCATACATCAGAACTGGTTGATTTTCCGGATCAGAAACTTGTGGATGAATACCTACCGCCTTTTAACCCAAGATTCAAGCTTGATATAAATGAACCTCATACATTCGGTGGATTAACGGGTCCAGATGGTTACTATGAGCTGCGCTACAAGATAGAGGAAGCTATACAGGATGCTAAGAGAATAATTGTAGAAACGGGTAAGGAATTTGGAGAAATGTTTGGGAGAGAGTACGGTCTCACAGAGAGTTACAAAATGGAAGATGCAGATGTTGTTCTTGTTGCGTCAGCCACAATTGCGAGTACTGCAAGGGTCGCAGTGGATGAGTTAAGAGACGAAGGAAAGAAAGTGGGACTCTTGAGAGTCAGGGTTTTTAGACCGTTTCCATCAGAAGAGATAAGAGAGTTACTTGTTGGCAGAAAAAAAGTAGCGGTCATTGACAGAAATATTTCCTTTGGGCATGGCGGTATCTTTGCGCAGGAAATAAAGTCCGCTCTCTATAATAGCAAAAACATACCACCTCTCTGGAGTTATATAATTGGTATTGGTGGAAGAGATGTTAGAGTCGAAGACATAAAGGAAATTGCCATGGAAACGATAAAGGGTAATGAGCCCAAGAAAGATATTATATGGAAGGGGGTAAGAGAATGAAACTCTCAATACCCGAGCAGGAACTTATCACATCCGGACATCTTGCTTGCCAGGGGTGTGGTGCCACACTTTGTATGCGATATGCATTGAAAGCGCTTGGAAAGAAAACAATTGTAGACATACCGGCTTGCTGTTGGTCCGTGATAGACGGACCTTTTCCACATACTTCTCTCAAGATTCCTCTCTTTCATACGGCGTTTGAAACTGCAGCATGCGTAGCCTCTGGAATTAGAGCAGGTTTAGACGCTCTGGGGAAGAAAGACATCAATGTACTTGCCTGGGCAGGGGATGGTGGGACTTTTGACATTGGAATTCAGGCACTTTCTGGAGCTGCGGAAAGAAACGACAATATCGTCTATATATGTTACGATAATGAGGCGTATATGAATACGGGAATTCAGAGAAGCTCAGCAACACCTTACGGTGCATGGACAACAACAACACCTGTAAAACATTTCAAGAAGATGCCAAAAAAGGATATGGTTAAAATAATGGCTGCACATAGAATTCCATATACTGCAACTGCGAGCGTTGCTTATCCAGAGGATTTTATCAAAAAGGTTAATAAGGCGAAGGAAATAAAGGGAACAAAATTCTTGCATATAATTAGTCCCTGTCCACCCGGATGGAAGTCTCAACCTAACGAATCCATTAAACTTGCAAAACTCGCTGTTTCAACATGCTATTTCCCCATCTACGAGATCGAAAATGGGGAGAAGTATACGATTAATAAAATTGTCAAAAATCCTCGTCCTGTAAAGGAGTTTCTTGAAAGACAGGGGAGATTCAGACATCTAAAGGAAGGGGACATTGCACAGATTCAACAGAATGTAATTGAATCCTACAACGAGTTGCTAAAAAAGGCGGGTATAGAGGAAGAGGTTACTGTGAAAGCGAAAAGTGAATAGAGATGAGAGAAGAGAGATAAGACAAGTTAAAAGTGAAAAGTTAAATCGGAGCACCAGAGCACAAGTCACAAGAGCACAAGAAGAAAGACATGAGACATAAGACCGAAGACAGAAGGCAGAAGAGTGAAGAGAGAGAACCTTGGCAATAGGCATTAAGGTTGCGAAGGGTAGCCGCAGGCTTTAGCCTGCGAGAGGAGTATAAGAACTTGCCCTATGTCTTATTTGTGGGAGCGACTTCCAAGTCGCGAATGATGGTGTTACCGTTATCGTCTTGAATTATCCAGTGAATTTAAAAAAATACCTTCTTTCTGTCCAGAAACCGGGAAGATACATTGGAAGGGAGTTTAACACTCCCATAAAGGACCATAAAGGCAGCATATTAAAAATCGTTCTATCCTATCCTGACCTGTATGAAATCGGGATGAGTAACTACGGAGTCGGAATCCTTTATAACATTATAAATAGAAGACAGGACGCACTTTGTGAACGAGTATTTGCTGTCTGGACGGACTTTGAGGATGTGTTGAGAAAGAACAAAATTCCCATTTTTTCGCTTGAGACACAAACTCCCCTATCTGAATTTGACATAATTGGATTTAGTCTTGAATATGAGCTGACATATACAAATATGCTCAATATTCTCGACCTTGCGGGTATTCCGATATATTCGAATATGCGGAACGATGAACATCCTATCATCATTGCCGGTGGAACAGCTATGTATAATCCTCTTCCTGTTGCCGATTTTGTTGATGCGGTTGTTATTGGAGAAGGTGAAGAGGTAATGGAAGAAATCATAGAAGCATTTAAACCTCTCAAACTAAAGGGGGCAGGACGGAAAGAGTTTGTCAATGCCCTGTCATATATTGAAGGCATTTATGTACCGTCAATTCACACAGGAAAAGATGTTATTAAAAGGAGATACATAAGAGAACTTGGACGAGAAATCTATCCTTCCAAACCAATTGTTCCGTTCATACCGATAACACATGATAGATTAACAGTGGAGATTAGAAGAGGTTGCACACAGGGTTGTCGCTTCTGTCAGGCAGGTTATACGACAAGACCTGTCAGAGAACTGTCTGTTGATGATATTTTAAGCGTTGCTTCAAGTGGAATCAGGAAGACGGGATGGAGCGAAGTTTCTCTTCTGTCACTTTCCGCTTTGGACCATTCAAGGATTAGAGAAATAATACACGCACTAAAATCAGAACTTCCCAATACTTCTATTTCATTACCTTCGTTAAGGGGTGATGCGCTAACACAGGAGTTTGCCAGGATTCTCAAAGATATAAGAAAATCATCTATAACGCTTGCTCCGGAAGCCGGAACGGAGAGATTAAGGAGAGCTATCAATAAGAATATCGGCGAAGATGCAATACTGAATTCGTGTGAAGTTGCTGTTAGAAATGGTTGGCAGAAGTTGAAACTCTACTTTATGATTGGACTGCCAACGGAGACTTCGATGGACATAGATGGACTGATAAGCCTTGTTAGGAAAGCCAAAAGGGTTATAGGGAGGAGTGTCCTTAAGATTAGTATTTCTCCGTTTGTTCCAAAGCCCCACACGGCTTTTCAAAAAGTTCCTCAGGATTCGATTGAACTAATAAGAGAGAAGGAAAAATACATAGTGCGTGAACTTGAGAAAGATAGGGTGGATTTAAGCTGGAGAAATCCTGAAGTATCTTTTCTGGAATCCGTTTTATCAAGGGGAGATAGGTCTCTCTCGAAAACAATAGAGGCTGCATGGAGATATGGTTCCCGGTTTGAAGAGTGGAGCGAAGCATTTGATTTTGACTTATGGAAACAGGCTTTTGATTCTACTGAAATTGACCCCGAACGCTTTACATCTTCTTTTTCGGGAATGCTCCCCTGGGGTTTTATTAATACAGGTGTAAATAAGGAATTTTTGCAAAATGAAGAGGGAAAGTATCAAACAGAGGAAACAACCGAGGACTGTTTCCATTCTGCCTGCTATAGCTGTGGGGTTTGTGACGAGGAGGAACTAGAAAGGGTGAGAGGTGACGGAAAAGAGAGAGTACTTAGCTCTTCGGAGGAATTTGGAAGAAGGAAAAGAAAAAATGTTACATTCTCTCCGCTTTCAAAGAAAAGACTAAGGGTGATGTTTTCCAAAACTAATTACTTGAGATTCATATCGCATCTTGATACAATAAGATTGATTATGCGAGCAATAAGAAGAGCAGACATAAAAGTTGCCTATACAAAGGGTTATAGGAAGCGTCCCAAAATTGCTTTTGGACCACCTTTGCCTATTGGTGTATCAGGAAACAAGGAATTCTTTGACCTTTTCTTTGAGGAGTCCTTTTCACAAGACATAATGCCAATGCTGAATGCTGTTTTACCTACCGAAATCAGGATATTAGATGCAAAACCTGTTTTCATTAAATCCCCATCACTCACAAAAATAATTTCGCTCATTCACTATAGAATCTCTCCAGTGAACATAGGGGAGGAAGCGATAAGAAATTTCCTGAGCAAGAGTAGTGTCTTAATCAAAAGAAAAAAACAGGATAGGGAAATCGAATTTGACATGAGACCGCTTGTTCAATCATTAAAGAAGGAAGACCGTGAGTTAAATATCTTCGTAAGATATCTTCCGGAAGGCAGTGTTAGAATTGAGGAGATGCTTTCTGTGCTTGATATTCGGAAAGTTTCTGATACAATTGTAGAAAGAATAGGAATGTTTGCTGAAAAGGAGGGCAGGTTGGTTGACCCTTTTGACTATTAGTGAATTGTATGAAACGAGAAATGAAGTAAAAGAAAACGGATGGCATGTGTCAAACATTAGAAAAATAGGAGTTATGGAATATGGCTAAAAATAGAATAATTTTGAGTACGACTGTAAACGAGGTGAGAGTTGCTCTTGTTTTGAGAGGAGAACTGCGAGAGTTTTTTGTGGAGAGAGCGGATATTGATAGGATTGTAGGCAATATATACAAAGGTAGAGTTGTTTCGGTGCATTCGGGATTGCAGGCAGCATTCGTTGATATTGGTGTTGAAAAAGCAGCATTTCTTCCTCTTTCGAGTCTCCGCGAGGATAATGACCTTGAGGTTGATGGTGAAGACAAGCCTTCAACAGAACGGTTGCAGGTTGAGACAGGAAACGAAATTCTGGTTCAGGTTATAAAGGACCCACTTGGAACTAAGGGTGCCAGGGTAACAAGAAACATATCGATTCCAGGAAAGTTTGTTGTTCTAACGCCTACGAGCAACAGGGTTGCAGTATCAAGGAAAATTCCTGAAAGAAAGGAAAGGGAAAGAGTCATTAGGATTGTAAGAAAGAACAAGCCAAAAGACAAGGGATTTATAATTCGAACTGCAGCAGAAGGAAAAGAAGCTGCAGATTTCAAAGCAGACATAAAGAATCTATTAAGAATATGGTCAAGAATAGAAAAATCAGCGATGAAGAAAATGAAGAAAAATGTACCTGCACTCATTCATAAGGATGTCGGACTTGTGATTAGACTTATGAGGGACCTTTTTACAGAGAAAATTGATGAAGTCGTAGTGGATTCTAAGGATGCATTCAAGGAAGTTCTCGGCTATGTGAATCTTGTAACACCTGGTATGGCAAATAGAGTAAAACTATATCATATGAAAACGCCGATCTTCAGAACATTCAGAATACAGCAAGAAATTGATAGGATAATGGACAGAACGATTAGACTCAAAAGTGGAGGATACATAATAATAGAGCCCACGGAGGCACTAATTTCGATAGATGTTAACAGTGGAAAATCGTCCATAGATACAGTTCCTGAAGAACTTGCTCTCACTACAAACCTTGAAGCAGCGGTTGAAATAGCAAAGCACTTACGGTTACGGGATATTGGCGGAATCATAGTGGTTGACTTCATTGATATGGAGAAAGAGGAAAGCAATGATGTGGTTGTTTCCGTATTCAAGAAAGCTATGAAAGGCGATAGAGCTCGATATAAAATATACGATATAAGTAGTCTTGGTCTTATGGAGATGACAAGAAAAAGAGTAACCACCGGGATCTCGCGTTCATTTTTTGAAATTTGTCCGGTTTGCAAAGGAAAGGGCTATGTGTTATCTCGAATTCATCTTTCACTGAGGGTAATACGAGGACTTGAGTCCAATGCAAAGATTCTTGAAAATAAAGACATAATAATTTACGGTAGTGCGGAATTTGTTGAATATTTCAGCAAGGAGTTTGCTGATACTCTTGCACGATTTACAAAAATGTACAGGATTGGAATACGAATAAGTGAGGACAAAACTCTTCCAGTTGCTTCGATAAAAATTTATGATAGTGAAAAACTAAAGGATATCACTAACGCAATATTGATGTAATGCTTACTCTAATGGGGATTTATGAAGAATAAAAATATTTAGCGGGAGGGAAAATGGCTCATAAAAATGTTAAGGAAATACTGGTAAAGATGAGGAGTCTCAGTCAGTTGATGGTTGATCTGGGATTTGCAGCGATTATGGAGGATGATGTCGATCTTGCTCATGAAGCCGCAAAGGTTAAAAGCGAACTCAGAGAGCTGAGTTACCATCTCAGAATCGAAGCTCTTATGGTCAGCAGGCTAACGAGAAATGCGGAAAGGGAGTTGCCGCAAATAGCCAATCTTCTCCAAATAGGCGTTGCAACAAAAGAAATTTCTGATGGTATAGATGACCTTATTGAAATAGTTCTCAGAGATGTGGGCATTCATCCTGTCATTAGGCTTGCCTATAGAAAAGAGATAAGAACGATGAAACTAACAGTTGAGAAGGGTTCAGTACTTGATGGTCAGAGGTTAAGATATGTGGAGATCGATGAGACAACGGGTTTCAGTGTAATAGTGGTAAGAAGAGGGAAAGAATGGCTCACGGAACCTGATGGAAATACAAAGATTTATGCTGATGACATACTTGTGATAAAGGGCAAAGATGTTTCCATAAAAAAGGTCCAGGGGTATGTGAAGGCTAAGAAAAAATAACAATGAACCGCAGAGACGCCGAGAACGCAGAGAAAGGTAAATCAATCTACAGTTATCCTGTTATATGCTATCTAAAAAAAGAAGCAAGAGAAAAAAGTCAATAAGAAACATAAGAAAGAAAAAAAGAAGACTTAATGTAGCTTTAGAAATCTTACTGCAGTCGCTGCCCATCCTTCTTGTTACGTCCATAGGAGAGGTAATAGCAGGCTCGGTTCTTGGAAAAATGTCTTATGCGATGGAAATGATACCTGGTTTGATCGTTCTCATACCTTCAATAATGGACCTCAGAGGGAACATCGGGACAGCCCTTGGCTCCAGGGTTTCTACAATGCTTCATCTGGGCATTCTTGGGAAACATTTTTCATTCAACAAGATTATCGGTCATAATATCGGTGCATCATTTTCGCTCACAGCTGCTGTTGCACTTGTTCTCGGAGTAGCAGCACATTTTATCTCACTTGCTTTTGGGCTTCCAAGTATTGGACCTGTTCATCTTCTTCTGATAGCACTCATTTCTGCCACATTTGCAACGCTTTTTCTTCAACCTTTTACACTGGTTCTTGCATTTGCCTCGTTTAACAAGGGTTTAGACCCTGACAATATCGTCGCTCCACTTCTTGGCATGCTTGGGGATGTGATTTCTGTTCTTGCCATTTTTGCAGCATCGATATTAGTTCAAAGGATTCATTTTGAAGAGAGCTGGTTCCTTACACTGTCCGTTTTTTCCGTTCTCTTGATTACACAGGTGGAAAAAAGTAAGAGGAGAAGAAAAAGGAGAAAACGAAGAGACACATTTCCTCTGAGATATAGATTCAAAGTTATCGTAAAGCAGAGCATTGGAGTTCTCTATCTATGCGGATTTCTGGGTATTCTGTCAGGATTTATTCTCTATTACAAAGAAAAAAGTCTTCTCGTTCTCCCGGGACTTTTGATACTTGTTCCTCAGGTGATTGCAAAATCGGGTAGCATTGGAGGGATTTTCGGAGCGAGATTTTCCTCTGGTATGCATCTCGGATTTTTTCGACCATTCAGGATTAACAAATATCTTATAAACCATTTCTGGGCAGCTAGTGGTTTCTGGATTGCAATCTCTCCGGTAGCAGCTCTGGTTACATACATAGGTGCTATTGTAACCGGTGTTGCTATTCCGTCACTACTGACTCTTTTGTGTATAACGGGTTTTACCCTTTTTATCATAATCTTTTCGTCATTTACACTTGATTTTCTGCTTGCCTCTTTTTCATACAAGGTTGGGCTGGACCCGAGCAACATTGTCATACCGCTAATCACAAGTTTTGGGGACATCATAGGTATATTCACCTTGATGTATGCCATATCCCTCTTTACTTCGATTGGGTAACAAAGTGTATAATGGACAGTTTGCGTGACTACATCTACGGATTGTAGGGGCAGGTCTTGCACCTGCCCTAAGCCATTCATTTCTCTCTGCAATCCTGTCACTATCTCTATTCCCTTATAAAAATAATTCTTGACTTAATTTTTGTTTTCTGATACTGTTCATCATTAAAGTATAATAAAATGAAGAATTACGAAATCAAAATAAGTAATGAGCAGTTGGAGTCGGGAACAGATTTGCGATATACCCCGCACAATTTCATCCAGCACTAATGTATGGTGCTTGAACTCATTGTGGGAGGGTATATACTCATGTAAGTAAAGGGTATCTGGAATTTATAAGAAATCCATTGGACAGCTTGTTTGAAGCATAAGAAAAGGCTTAAAAGATGGGCAATGGAGATTGTAATGAAAAAATAAGAAAATGTAAATTCAGCGATAGGGAATATAAGCGCAATACTGCAGATATACTCCCAAATTGGAGGTATATACACAGTACTGCGGATATGAACGAGTTAGGCGAAATTAATTTTAGAAAAGAGGAGGAGTTTAAAATGGGTTATTGTTTTACAAAAGTGTTAGAGGTTTCATTTGAAAATGCTATAATTAAAGTAACGGAAGAATTAAAAAAGGAAGGATTTGGTATTTTAACAAAAATAGATGTAAAAGAGACGTTAAAAGATAAACTCGATGTAGATTTTAAAGAATATATTATTTTAGGTGCTTGCAATCCTCAATTTGCATTTAGAGCACTACAATCAGAAGATAAGATAGGTTTAATGCTTCCATGCAATGTTATAGTAGAGAATAATAATGGTAGAGTCGAAGTATCTGCGATAGATCCAATAGCTTCAATGCAAGCGGTTAGAAATCAATCTTTGACTGAAATAGCTAACGAAGTTAGAGAGAAATTAAAGATTGTTATAAAGAATTTATAACAATTAACGGCGACTAACAGCGCATATATGCTGGAAACGTTATGCTCAATTCCCTTAGTCCGCTAAACGATATAAAGTGGTGAGAGCAAATAAAATTAGGAGGTAATCAAGATGAAAGAAGAAGAAACAAAGAAAGCCGTACGAAATGGCTATGCCAAAATTGCTAAGCAGGATAGTTCTTGCTGTGCTCCTGTAAGTTCCTGTTGTGGAAGCCATGACTTAGCAGAGGATATCAGCAAGAAGATAGGATACAAGGATAAAGAACTCAAGTCCGTTCCCGAAGGTGCAAATCTTGGCCTTGGGTGTGGGAATCCGATTGCTCTGGCATCCTTAAAAGAAGGAGAAACTGTTCTTGATCTTGGCGCAGGTGCTGGCTTCGATTGTTTCCTTGCGGCAAAGAAAGTTGGGAGAAATGGAAAAGTCATTGGTGTGGATATGACACCAGAAATGGTCGAGAAAGCCAGAGAAAACGCTAAGAAAGGCAACTACGAGAATGTAGAGTTTAGGCTCGGGGAAATCGAAAATCTACCAGTTGCTGATAATTCTGTTGATGTAGTCATCTCTAACTGTGTCATTAATCTCTCGCTTGACAAGAGAAGAATCTTTAAAGAGGGATTCAGGGTTCTAAGACATGGTGGAAGACTGATGATCTCGGATATAGTTTTGTTGAACGAACTACCCGATTTTATAATGAATTCTATTGAAGCATATATTGGTTGTCTTTCTGGAGCAATAATGAGGGATGAATACATAAAGTTCATAAAAGAGGCTGGTTTTCAGGAAGTCGAGATAATAGATGAAACATCTTTCCCCATTGAGTGCATGGCTAATGACGCGACTGCAAAGACGATCATTAAAAATTCAAAAATACCATCTGGAAAAGTAAAAGAGATTGCAAGTTCGGTTGTGAGCATAACAATTTATGGAGTTAAACCAAATGAGAGAGCTTAGAATGGGCGGGCGAAGGGCAACTCTGCGGCACTTCGTGCCTTGTCTCACTCGGTCAATTAACAGCGGATAAAAGGCAAAATTCCATTTTGCCCAAATTTTGCTTTGCAAAAACTTCTTTTATGCTGGGAACCTTATCTGGTGCGCAAATACCATTTTACCATTTCCCTCATGCCCTCACTTAGTTCCACTTGTGGCTTATACCCAAGAATTCTTTTTGCTTTTGAGATGTCAAGGACCATATCGTGAGTTATATAGTCAAAGTAATCTACCGCAAGTTCAGGTTTTTTCCCCCGAATTTTTGAGAAATACTGAGACAGTAAAGCGAAGGATTTTGCAATACTCAAAGAAATATGTTTTTTGGGTGCGGATATACCGAGTTCTCGAGATGCTGCTTCGACAATTTCTTTATAGGTGTATGATTTTTTACCGCCTATAATAAATCTTTCACCAATTGCCTCTTCTTTCTCTATTACAAGTTCTATTGCCTCAACAACATCAGTGACATACACGAGATTCAGAAGATTGCTTTCACTCACGGGATATCTCATCATTCTTTTCTTGAGCATTCGCAGCAGATAAGGGAATCCGATATTAGCTCTGGGTCCGTAAACGGCAGATGGTTCGAGGATTGTTATTGGTAATCCATGTTTTTCCCAGAACATAAGAGCGATTTTCTCTCCCAGAACTTTTGACAGCTCATAGTTGTTGATTGGACTCTGCGGAGTTTCTTCGCTTATCAAAGAATGGTTTTTTGTAAATCCGCCGATTGAGCTTATATGCACAAATCTTCTGAGATTCATTGATGAAGCTATATTGAGCAGGTTTCTTAGTGATTGAACATTGCTATTAAAGAATTGTTTTCTTGATGCGGATAAGTCTGTGAGAGCTGCTGCGTTGCATATTACTGTGCAGTCCTGCATTGCCCTTTTGAGCGATTCTTCATTTGTGAGTTCACCTTTTACGACCTCTACTTTTTTGTTTCTTATATGTTTCTCAACATTTTCAAGATTACTTTTTTCTCTTACAAGAATCCTTACAGATTTCTTTTTTGCTACAAGTGAGTCCACGAGATGACTGCCAATGAATCCATTAGCACCGGTAACGAGATATTTTTCGGTCATTTGGATCAAAGTTTCCTGTCAGTCATTGTTAATATCCATATAGAACTAATGTTTGAGCGGTGAGAAATGTAGAAGGTGGGTAGGAAAAAGAAATTGGAAAAGAAAACAACTCAGTGACTCTGTGGTTGAAACGAATTGAACGATAAAAATGTTTTAACGAGTTAAACACAGTCGGTAAATCTAATATATATCGACCTCTGAACGGTTATCTTCTATTTTTGCATTCTTACGAAGTTGCTGAAACCAGTATGTGAGTATGGAATTTCGTTTATCCGAAAATACTTGCACAATAATCGAAGGGGACTCTTTCTGAAACTTATCTTTGTCGACTTCTTTTCTCTTAAGGAGTTGGATGATGAATACTCCCTTTGTGGTTGTTGTCATTCCGATATCTCCTTCCTTCATTGTAAAAGCGAGTCCATAAAACTCCGAGGAATATGGAACTTCAGGAATGAAATCCTTCATTGAGAAAAACTTTGTCGTTCTTGGTTTTTTCAGGAATACCGATGCAGCTTGTGTAATATTTTGTCCTTTCTTTATGTCCTGCAAACAGCTTTGTGCATCTTGTTTTGCAAGCTCAAGAGCCTTTTGCCTCTTTGCTTTATCCACCAATTTGTCTTTTATTTCTTCAATGGACTTGATTCGGGGTTCAATATACCCTTCAATGAAGAAGATATGGAGATTCCCATCGTATCCAACAAAAGGTCCCACAAGTTCTTGTTCATTTTGCTGCGCATTAAAGAGGAAGTTATTAATATTTATAATGCGACCTATAGTGGGGACGAGGTCACCATCGCCCTTGTGAAGGACTAAATCATTTACTTCTAGTTTTGATAATTTCGCAGCTTCCTGGAATCCTGATTCTTTTGACTGGGTTTTGAAATTCTCTGTCCTATCTTTTATTCCGGATACCGTCTCAAACCCCGGGGTGATTTTTATCAAGATGTGACTTATTCGCCTTTCTCTCCCTTTGATTTCAGTGACTTTCAGTATTTGCCAGCCAAGCGAAGTTTGAAATGGTTTAGATACCTTACCAGAGTTCAGAGAAAAGGCAACTTTTTCCATATCGGGTTGTAGTTCACCTTCTTTTATGAATCCTATGTCTCCACCATTCTTGTTGGAGTTTCCGTCCTGAGAGTAATTTATTGCAAGTGTGTCGAAATTCATTCCGTTCTTGTACAGGTTATATATATCATTTATTTCCCTTTTTGCCTCCATTTCGTCTGCAAAAGAAGGTTTTACTTCAAACGAGATTTCTTTCAAGTTCACACCTTCTCCGACTTTGAATTCATCCTTATGAATGGCATAATAGTCTTTTAGTTCCTGTTCTGTAACGGTAACTCTGTCCAGGTAGTCTTCAACTCTGAAAGGTACATATTTCACTTTTACCTTCAAGCTTTCTTCCTGATAGAATTTCAGAATCTCTGTTTGCGTAACCTTTATTCCTGCAGAATACATTAACTGAAGTTTTCTAATGGGGAATGTTTCTCTGATATTTTTTTCCTGTTCGTACAAAAACATTCTATTTGCCGGGTTGAGCAGCACCATGAGATATTTCTGGGGGTCGAATTTTCCGTTCGTGTACATTGTAGAATCATCTAAAACGTCTTTTGGTGGGGAATTCCTTATAATTTCATTTATTTCGTTATTTGTAAGTTCAATCTTGTTCTTGTCCATCTCTGTCATAAAAATCGCTTTCTGGACGAGTTCCTCAAAAGAGTTCTCCTGGATAATTCTTTCTGTAAGAGGGGAAAGACTGGAAAGATTCTGTGAATCTCTCACACGATTGACATCTTCGGCGATTTTCTCACCGAAAGTTTGACTTTTGATGGATATTCCGTTTACTTTTGCTATTGTGTCGACACTGGTGCGACCATTTTTTCGACCTGAAAAATCCATTCCCCACTGAAGGAAGATAAAAAGCATAAATGTTATGACAGCAAACCATAGGAAAAATGTCATTTTAGTCCTCAATCGTCTCATCATAATACAAAGCCTCCTTAAATTTTATGGATAGTAACACAAGGAAAAGCTTTTTGCAAGAACTTTTTTTAAAGGCAGATGACAGATGACAACAATTGGGTACAATCAAAAAATTGTCTTGCTAAAATACGGATTTTATGATATAAAATTTCATAATATGGATAGTGTTTGTTACTTTATTGTGAATTTGCTATCATATTTGCTGCCTGTGAGGTTAGCACATTTGATAACAAGATTGGCAGCAAATGTTTTGTTCCACACTGTTTATAAGAATGCTCGACGGAATGTTGAAAATAATCTAATGTTTATTTTTGGTGATAAATTAAAGCGGTGGAAAAGGAAACAATTGATATTTGAAACATTTCAAAGCTTTGCTTTTTTTATCTACGAATTTGCAATTATGAGAAAGATAAATCAGAAAACCTACAAAAATTTCGTTAACCCAGTGGGTTTTGAAAATGTTGAAAGAGCACTTGAAAAAGGTAAAGGGGTTATCATTGTTACAGGGCATCTTGGTAACTGGGAATGGGGGGCAGCTCTCCTCACCTATCTTGGTTACCATGCAATCGTAATTGCCACGAGATTCAAGAATCCGTTTGTCACAAGATATTATTATAACCAGAGGACAAAGCAGGGTCTGGAAGTTGTCTATCTTGAGGATGCTGTAAAAAAAACATTGAAAAAGCTAAAAAGCAATGGAATTGTTGCCATTGTTGGAGATAGAGATTACACAAATCAGGGAACAGAAATTTCATTTTTTGGTAAAATGACAAGATTTCCTACAGGTGCTTTGCTCCTCGGCTTGAGAACCGGTGCTCCTGTAATACCATGTTTTGCCATAAGAAGAGGAATGTGCAAGTATGATGTAATATTTAGTAGTCCCATTAAGATGATGAGCAAGGGCTACAGGGAAGAGGAATTTAAGGAGGATATGAGTAGGTGGGCGAAAATTCTCGAAGGATATATAAGGAAATATCCGTCACAATGGTATAGATTTCAGCCTTTTTGGGAGCCAGAAAAAGTATGAGAATTGCAATCATAATACCAGCTTACAATGAAGAGTCAAACATCGAGAAATTGCTTACAAAAATAGAGCACTTTGGCAAGGAAAATATTATCGTAGTTGATGATGGTTCTTGCGATAGAACTACATCGATAGTGAAAAGATTCGGCGTAATTCTATTAAAGCACGACGTGAATAGAGGGAAAGGGATGGCTCATCGGACCGCCTTTGATTTCGCAGTTAATCATGGTTACGATGGAGTCATAACATTGGATGCGGATGGTCAACACAATCCTCATGAGATAAGTAATTTTCTTGAAAATACAGATTCAGCAGATATACTTGTCGGTACAAGAGATATGAAACTTGCGAATATGCCTGTCGACAGATATCTAACAAACAAGGTTACATCTCTGGTTGTTTCTCTTATTGCTTCACAAAAGGTTTATGATAGCCAGTCAGGTTACAGATATATTTCAACAGAAGTGCTAAAAAGAGTCCCACTTGTAACAAGAAGATTTCAGACAGAAAGTGAAATCCTTATAAAGGCAGGAAGAATGGGTTTCAAGATAGGTAAAGTGCCAATAAGCACTATATATAAAAAAGAGAAGAGTTACATTAATCCATTTGTTGATACCTGCAGATTCATCGGTCTTGTAGCGAGGAGTTTGTTTGAATGAAAATTTTACTGACGAATGACGACGGTTATTACGCACAGGGAATAAAGCAATTGAAAGATGCCCTGAAAGAGGATAATGATGTTTTTGTCATTGCACCGGATAAGGAGAAAAGTGCAGCGAGCCATTCATTAACACTTGATTTTCCTTTGAGAATTAACAAAAAGGGTGAGAAAGAATATACTGTTGATGGGACACCGACTGACTGTGTATTAGTGGCAGTGCACGGACTCTTGAAAGATAATCTGCCTGATTTGCTCATTTCAGGAATCAATCACGGACCGAATATGGGTGAGGATGTGACTTACTCGGGAACGGTTGCTGCAGCTTTTGAGGGAACGATACTTGGAATAAGGTCCATCGCTGTTTCCCTTGTTGGTAGAGACAATTTGATATTCGATTCAGCGAAGATTTTTATTAAATCTTTTGTTCAATCATTAGAGAAACTGAAACTCCATACGGAAACCATAATGAATATAAATGTTCCCAATTTACCTCCAGCAAAAATAAAGGGCATATCAATTACCAAATTGGGGAAAAGAATTTACAGAGACGATATTATACGAAATGTTGACCCGAGAGGAAAATACTACTACTGGATTGGAGGAGATACACCTATATGGGAGAAAACACGAGGAACTGATTTTGAAGCTATAGAGCATAGACGAATATCCGTAACACCGCTGCATCTTGATTTTACATATTATGATGAGGTGAAAAACATAAGAAAACATATTGGTGAGATTCGAAAGGGATTTAAAGATGGTTTTTGAAAACAAAAGAAATAATATGGTCAAAAATCAGATTGAAAGCAGGGGGGTAACCGATGAGCTTGTATTGCGTGCAATGAGAAAGGTCCCAAGGCATCTCTTTGTTGAGGAAGCAATAAGAGAAACTGCTTATGGTGATTTTCCTTTACCCATAGGGGAGGGACAGACGATTTCTCAACCTTATATGGTTGCAGTTATGACAGAGAAGTTGGAACTTGATAAGAGTTGTAAAGTGCTTGAAATTGGCACTGGCTCGGGTTACCAAACAGCAGTTCTTGCAGAAATTTGTGAGCGTGTTTTTACGATAGAACGTGTTGCATCGCTTGAGAAGAAAGCTCGCATAAGGTTGGAAAATATGGGATATACAAACATTGCTTTCAAGATTGGGGATGGAACTCTGGGTTGGAGTCAATTTGGCCCTTATGATGGGATACTTGTTACAGCAGGTTCACCCAGTGTCCCACAGGTGCTTTTCTCGCAGTTGACAGAAGGCGGTCGGATGGTTATTCCTATCGGAAATAGTTTCTCACAGATGCTTACGGTAGTGACGAAACAGAATGGAGAGATGCTTGAGGAACCGTGTTTTGGCTGCACATTTGTTCCCTTGATAGGAAGGGAAGGATGGGAAGGGGGATGAGGGGTGGATTGTTGCTTCGCAGCGGTAGGGGTTCATCTGCGATGAACGGTATTGATGCTTTCAGCACGGTTTAGGTTGCTGTGCAACGGGTCAACGTCCAAAGTGATATAAACGATCTAAAAGGAATTACTAAATTACCTAATTACTGAAGTGAATAGTGAATAGAGAAACTCAGTAAACTGTGTAAACTGGGAAAACTCAACGAACGCAGTTAAACTTGATGGAAGGGAGATAATGTGAAAAAGAAAATAATCATAGGTGTAATCGGTTCTTCAAGATGTTCTTCATCCATTGCTGAGATTGCTTATATGGTGGGCAAAGAAATTGCGCGAAAAGGTGCAATCCTTATCTGTGGAGGAATGGGCGGTGTTATGGAAGCAGCCTGTAAAGGAGCAAAAGAGATAAAGGGAATGACCATTGGAGTTCTTCCGGGTGATAATAAAGAAACTGCAAATGCTTATGTTGACATTCCAATTATTACTGGTATGGGAGAAGCAAGAAATATCATAATTGTTCGTTCAAGCGATGCAGTTATCGCAATTGCAGGTAAATACGGAACGCTCTCTGAACTTGCCTTTGCATTGAGATTCGATGTGCCAGTTGTTGGTATTGCAACCTGGAACATAGATATACCAATACTCAAGGCAAAGAATCCCAAACAGGCGGTCGATATGGCGCTCTCTGCAATACAAAAAACGCAAGGGAAATATTAGCCATGGATTTACCCCGTTAGAAATTACATGAAATGAATCTAATTATTTGAAATCTCTAAATTCCCCCTTTTCTAAAGGGGGATACAGGGGGATTTACTAATGTGTAATCTTCCTTGACATTCTTGCATAAACCTCTTCGTATGCAATCATTCCACAAAGCGTCCCAATCACACCGAAAAGGACTAAAGAATTGGTGCAGGGAAATCCTCTGTTTTCCGAGACAAGCGTTGGAAAGTAGAAAAACACCTGAAACATCACAAAGGTAATGAAAAAAGCATATAAGGAGTATCTACTTCGGTCTTTTCTTACTGTCTTATTCCAGCATTCTTTACAAAGAATCATTTGGTTTTTTTCTATAACTTCATCCTCATCCAAACTTGTTCCGCAGCCAGAACAGATCAACTTTTCTTCTTTAACAGACTTTACATTTTCCATTCACACCTCCCGCTTTTTTGCATTTTATCATAAAACCCAGTTGTAGTCAAGAAAGTTCTAAAAACTCCTTGACAAGAACATACTTTTTTGCTATATTTTATTGGATTTATTCTTTGGCAAAAGGAGGTTTATAGATAAACAAAGGTTTGTTTCCATTGTGGAATTAAAACTCCGTGAAGTTTTTAAAACACCGTAAGGACAGAGTACAGAACCAATTTGCTTGTTGCTACTTGGAAAAAGGAGTTAGGTAGATTAGAACAGTGGTTTTGAATAGTATAAAGATGGCATAGCATTGAAGCAAAAGGAGGAAGAGATATGAAACATTTGGGATTAGTGGGTATATGTGTTTTATTCATTATTATGTTTGTTGGAGCAATCTCAGCTCAGGGGATTAGCCGGAAAATTGACGGGAAGATTTTCTCTTTGATAGAAAGTGGAAATTACAAAAACACTAAAAATTTACCTCAAGAAGACAGTTTTTTTGATGCAGATAAATGGTATCAACCACCTGCCCGCCATATTACAAATGTGATAGTAGGTAGTTACTATTTTCCTGTAATTGTTTTTGACAACTTGTTTATTTATTGGGATAAACTATTTAATCACTGGAGCTATCCTGATAGTTTTGGGAGAGGGAGCTATGCTTCAGTTGCATCGGACAGCAAAGGAAATCTCCATTTTGCGTGGCATCAAGGAGGTAATCCTGATGGATATGAAGTTTACTATACGGGGGCAATACTTGATACATCTGCCGGAATGATTCAATATTATGTGGAGAGACCACCTGTTATGATTTCAGCAACGGATGGTGAGGAAGACATATCCCCCTCAATGTGTATTTATAATGATAGACCTTTTGTAGTATGGAATCATGGAGGCATTGGTTCTGAACATGCGATATTTTATTATGATGGAAATACAGGTATAATGGATACAGCGTATGAATATACTGTTCCCTTTCCTGGCTCATGGATACTTACATCTATTGCTCCAGACTTAAATACAGGGAATATGTGGGTAGCGTTTGCTTTTGATTCCACAGGTGATAACTCAATGGATATGCTTGCGCTTCACTATGATGCTGCAGACACTTTATGGAATATTGAACTTGTTGCAGCAGCACAGAGTATGCACCCTTATTGTCTTCCTGGAATCGCGGTAGATGTCAGTGGTATTCCTCATATTATTTTTCAGAAAAACCTTACTAATACAGGAGGAATAAATGGACTTTCGGGATGGGGTGAATGTGGTCCTGCAGGAACGATACTATACACGGGAAGAATAGGAGGGAGTTGGAGTTCTCCTATACCACTATATTTTCCAAGATATGAGCCCTGTAATTATGCAACAGGTATTCCAAGTGTGGGGATTACTGATGATTGCGTATACTTTACTGTTACACAACCTGAGAGTGCAACTCCTGATACGAGTGCATACCTTCCATTCAATGTCTATTATGCCTGTTATAACCCTTATGTTGATACCTTATGTTATGGAGATAAGGTGAATGAAGATACCATAAATTGTTTCTATCCCAGCATTACTTACTTTGTACCATATACAATTGACCCCTCAGGACCCGGTATAGCGTGGGCAGAAGGTTATGATGTAAACTCGCCTTTGTATGACTTCAGATATAGATTGATGCCACTTTTGTGTCCTGGTGCAGGTATAGAAGGGACGAAAAAACTGAGATTAGAAAATAGAAATTTGAAATTGACAGCACATCCAAATCCGTTCACCCAAAAGACCGTTATTCGTTATTCGTCATCAGTCATTAATGACCAATTACTAATGACCAATGACTTGCAATGCCCAGCATTGCGGATATATGATGTGAGTGGGAGGTTGGTAAGGTCTTTTTCACCCTTCGCTCTTCACTCTTCTCTCTTCTCATCTGTAACCTGGGATGGAAGGGATAATGTAGGGAATAGAGTAAAGAGTGGGGTCTATTTCTTAAAGTTAAAAGTGGCTAAGAAGGAGATTTCAAAGAAGGTTATTCTTCTGGAGTAACAGTGAATCCCCCTTTACCCCGTTAGATGTTTACTATCTAACGGGGTTGGTCCCCCTTTTCCAAAGGGGGAAACAGGGGAGTAAATTTTACACTTGCACTGCGGAGCAGAATGTGCTATGAATTGAAGTATGGAGAAGGTGATACAGGGGGAGAAGGTTTATCTTCCGGAATATGAAGGAAGCTCGATTGTTAACATTCCATCATCCATACTTCAGCTGTTTGGCGTCAAACCGCCTTCACCACCGCTAAGAAAAGACATATTTTCGATAGAAGAGTATAAGAGCATACGAAAGGTTATGCTCTTTCTCTTTGATTCACTTGGCTATAATAGATTGAAGAAGCTCGGTTCATTGAAAGATTTTAATGTTTCTACAATAACATCGGTTTTTCCATCAACAACCGTCGCTGCGTTGACGAGTCTCTACACAGGTGTTCCACCTTCAGCACATGGAATGGTTGGATACAGGCTTTTCCTGAAGGAGTTTGGGGTTATTGCCAATATGATAAAATTAAGTCCTGTGGGTTTCAAGGAAAGTGACAAACTTCTGGATGCGGGTTTAAGTCCTGCAAGGTTTTTGCCTGTTAAAACCATCTTTGAGATACTTAAAACAAAAAACATAAGTTCTTATGCATTCACAAAGATGCAGTATTATGAAAGCGGTCTTTCTGCTTTAATGCTAAAAGGAGCCCGAATAGTTCCTTATATAAATATAGTTGACCTTCTTATAAATGTCAGGAAAATCCTTGAGAGAACAAGTGGTAAAGTTTTCATTACCGCATATATTGATGATTTTGATACCGCTGCACATTACTACGGAACCGAAACAGAAGAGGAGCAAATAACTACGGATATTTTTCTTGAAAACTTAGAAAAGATTTTCATTGCTGACACCGTTGAGAATGTTCTTGTTCTTCTTACATCAGACCATGGTCAAATGCCTGCGCCTTCTTCTTCGAAGGTCGATATTAAGAAACAGAAATGGCTTTTTAACAGATTGATTATGCCACCTATAGGCGAATTCAGAGCAACATATCTCAATTTTCGGAATGGAGAGCTTGAAGAAATAGGTGATAGGATGAGGCGGGAATTTGCAGGTAAGTTTATTATTCTAAAGAAAGATAGAGCAATTGAACTTGGGTTGTTCGGAATGGGCCAGATGAACCAGAAAACAAGAGATAGACTTGGCGATATTATTATGGTTTCAAAAGGAACGAATTTTCTATCATACCCTTACGGCGAATTCGAACTAAAAGCAAGACACGGAGGCTTGAACGAAAATGAGATGCGTGTTCCATTTGTAATAATGAAGCCTTAGGGAAAACTAAAACGGAGAAAGGGGCATTCACTGAATGCCCCTTTCTTTTTCCTATGTGTATCCTAACGAATGATGATTAGTTTCTTTGTTATTGTAAATGAGCCTGTTTTCAAATTGTACAGATAAACACCAACAGGAACCTGTTTCCCATAGTTGTCCATGCCGTTCCAAACTGTGAAGTAAGAACCCGCATTAGATGCTCCATTGATAAGCGTTTTCACGAGTTTGCCGGATATGTCATAGACGTTCAGAGAAATGGGTGTGCTTTTAGGAATAGAGAATCTTATCATAGTTTTCTTGGCAGTAGGGTTAGGGTAGTTCTGATAGAGTTTGACAGGGGCTGGATTCGCAATGGTTTTTTCCTCTGATATTGCAAGCAGAGTATCCTTGTGATTGTAGTATGCATCAGAAGGTGGTGCAGCATTTACCATCTGACACCAGGTGAAGCCAGGACCATCAAGAGGAACATTATAAGTTGTATGTGCGAAAATGGCATTTAATGTATCATTTGCAGGTAGTCCACTTCCCTTGGTACCAATATTAACAAATCCTGTATAGGGAGAGATCTTATGATACCAAACATTAAACGGCATATATGCACTCGCAGTATCTGCGGAAGCACTCTCAGGAAGGGTTGTCGAGAAATATATGGTGTTATCTGCAGCAATACCAACTGAAGGATAACCCGCTTCTGCACTCGTCTGAGCCCATGTAGTCATCATAATTTGCTGACGTGTTGACCAGCTACCACTCTGTCTGTGCGTATAATAAAG